>Ga0181343_1000233_pt1 | contig 26527 bp, 44 predicted proteins | sample Su13VDMLBSD_FD_130110 | JGI IMG/M metagenome (GOLD analysis project Ga0181343, IMG submission 130110) | Freshwater viral communities from Lake Michigan, USA - Su13.VD.MLB.S.D | ecosystem: Environmental > Aquatic > Freshwater > Lake | place: USA: Michigan | collected 2013-07-15
GCCCGGTGACGAACGTCGCCGTGGTGTTCACGATGTTGTCGACCAGCAGCGAGCCGATCACGTCCGCCGAGCGGGCCAGACGGAACGGCAGGCCGAGGCGGTCGCCGATGCCGATGTTCACCGTCGACGCCGCCGCGCCGGGCGGGATCGTCACGCGGGTGACTTCCTTGAACGCCTTGACCCCGACCACAGCGGTGGTGCCGTTGAGGGTGAAGTCCTCGATCATCGGCTGGCCGTAGACATCCTCGCCTTCCACCCGAACGACCTGAGTGTGAGCGGTGGTGCCGGCCACCATCGTGAGGTTGCGGGCCACGTCGATGGCCCCGAGCCCGGAGGTCAGCACGACCGTCGAGTTCGTGAACGTGGTCACGCCGTTGGAAATGGCCGTCGCACTGGCCGTCACCGGAACGCCGAGATCGACGAACTGCACCGTGGAAAGCCGGACTCCCGGGCCACCATCGGCCCGGTATCCAGACTGCTGCGCGTTGCCGGCGAAAACCTCGTCGGCGCGCGTGAGCGTTGCTCTCTGCGTCATGGCTGATCCCTCCGTTTAGCCGCGACCCGCAACCGCAGTGCGCGGGTCCGACCAGCCGTTCGAGTACCGCTCGCGGGCGCGGAACCGCATGTTGCCCGAGTCGCTCTCCGGCAGCGCCTTCATCTTGACCGACGCACGAACGAAGTGCTTGAGGCCGTCGGGGATGTCGGTGTGCAGGAACCACGCGGTCGGGTTCGTGTAGTACGGCGACACGATGGCACCGGACGGGATCAGCGACATCTTGTTGATGACGTTGATGTCGTTGTCCGAGGTCTGCGTGCGGTACGGCGAGTTCAGGATTCGCGCGATGACGAACTGAAGTTCGGTCGGCACGCTGATCTTGACCGCGCGGGCGGCGATGAACAGGCCGGCTTCATCGCGGAATTCGCCGATGATGTTGATGGCCTGTTCGAGCGACGACTCCGCAAGCTGCGAACCGTCGAGCAGGTTCGAGAAGGTTTCGCCGTTCGCCAGCGGGTGCGCCGCCGAGAACAGGGCCTGCCCGTCGCCGCCCGTGAAGGACGAGTCGAAGCCGCGATTCAGGATCGCCGCGCACTTCACTTCCTTGGTTTCGCGGAGCGAGCGCGCAAGCTGCTTCGTGTACCGCTGCATCAGGTTGCCGTAGAGGTTGTCCTCCTGAGCTTCCTCGGTGATCTCGAAGCCGAGCGCGATGGTCTGGTGGATGTAACGCGAGGTGTAGACCTCACGGCCACGGTCGAACTTGATGCCCGCGCCTTCGCCCTTTTCCTCGGCATAGCCGAGCGGCTGCGTCATCACTTCTTCTTCGTAGCTGCGGCCGGAGTTGCTGACCTCGAAAATCTGCCGCCAGATTTCGGGGCGCGACTTGTATTCCATGCCGAGAACAGCGTTCAGGCCGGGAACAAGCTGCTTGGGGTTGATGGCGCGATTTGTGAGTGCCATGTCTGTTTCTCCTTAGACGCCGGCCGTGGTCTTGAGTTCGTGCTCGTTGATGAGCACGAGCAGCTTTGCGTTCGTGGTGACTTCGTTGATGTCGTCACGAACGTAGTCGTAGATGCGAACCTGCGCCGACGCGGTGGTGAACGTGGCGCTGTCCACTTCCGCTGTCGACAGGCCCGACGAGTTCACGCCGTTGGCGGTCAGGTCGGCGTTGGCACCGACGTTGGCCTCGGCGAAGCCGGCGCTCGCCTGCACGGCGAACAGGATGGCCGGGTCGTCGTAGATCAGGGCGACGGCATCGACCGAACCCTTGGTGACGGTGCCGCTGGTCCAGTTCGGCGCGTACTGCGGCTGGCCGGTGGAGTCGACCCACTCGACGCCAGCGAACACGCCACGGATCGCGTCGCCCGGGGCCGCAAGCTGGACGCGCTTGCCGGTTCCGGTGCTCTTGACGGGGGCACCATTCCCGATGTTTTCGGCCAGACCCGACGCGACTCGATAGGTTTCGAGCCGCATGTCGTTTCCGAACAGGTGTCGAACGGCGGTGAGGCCGGTCGGATTGTCGATGTTCGCCATGATGTTTTGCTCCGGCAGGGTTTGTTAGTCGTCGGCTTCGTCGTCCGGCGGCGCGGAGCGGAGTTCGGTGGAACTGCGCTTCTCGGCCACGAACAGGCGGTCGCCTTTGCGTGCGCTCTCAGCGGCAAGGCGTCTGTCGATTCGATCCTCCTGCTGCCCCGCGAGGCCGGCGTAGTAGGCGTCGCGCTGCCGCTTCATGCGGAGGGGAATCTTCATCAGCACCATGTCGCGGACCCCGATAAGGGTCTTGTTCCCACCGAATCGAGCATCTTCGATGGTTGGCGCGAAGTAGTCGCGCGGCACGTCCGCTGTCGTGGCGAACTGATACCCTTCGCGCAGTGCGCTGGCAACATTCTTGGTGTCATCCTACGCTCCCGACATCGAGCGAATCCAAGTGAAGTGCCACCCGGCCGGAGCAGGCGGGGTTTCGAGTACCTTCGGCGGCTGCCAATCCATGTTCGGAATCGGCACCTCACCGCTGATTGCATCGTGGGCCTGTCCAGTTGGTGTGTCAATCTGGATCGTGTGCGAGATCGCTTGCTGTCTCGTCGCGTCTTTACGGTTTTCCATCACAGGCCCTCTTTTCTCTTGTTGAATGCGTATTCCTTCAGGTGATCCTTGTTCTGAGGATCGAGCCCTGTCATTCGCATGATCTCGAAGTCGTCCTTGTTCAGACGAACCGAGCCCTTGCGTGCGGCCACGGTGCCGCGCGGGGCGGCGGTGTTCGGGACCGGCGTGGTCTGCCGGCGCGGGCCGCCGATGTCCTGCGGCGTCAGGCGCGTCTTGGCCGCGATGCGCTTGTTCATTTCTCGGTAGTAGGCCGGCGAGTCCGGGGACCAGCCTTCCTCGACGAGCGACCGGTCGATGGCGCGGGCGAGCAGGGACTCAGCCTCGAAGCCCTTGCGGTCGAACCACGAGGAATTGCGCGCCATCCACTCCTGCGCCGGGGCCGGCGGCTGGTAGCCGGCCTGCGCGGGCTGCTGCTGGCGAACGGCCGGAGCCGGGTCCTCGTCCGGGGTCATGTCGATGACGCGGCGATCCACCTTCAGATCGGTGAGCGCCTCGGTGGCTTCGAGGATCGCGTCGGCGTCGCCCGCCTCGGTGGCGGCCTTCAGCTTCGCCCGGGTCTGCGCGATCTTGCCGTCGATGTCCTGAAGCCGGGACTGCTTGCCCGCCTTGGCCGCGCGAACCTGCGCGTCGGTGAGGTAGCTCGTGACGCCGGAAAGCTGCTGTTCGAGCAGGGCGATTCGGCGGTCGCGCGGGTCCGGAGCCGGCGGCTCGTCGTCGTCGGCCGGCGGGTCGACCGGATCGGCCGGCGGCTCGGGGTCGCGGGCGGCCGGCGCGGTGGCCTTGGGCTCCCCGCCTTCGAGGTCGATCTCGATTTCTTCGGGGAGCAGGTTTGCGTCGTCATCGTCATCCAGATTGACGATGTTCGTGTATTCCTTCGGCATTGTTGTTTGTCCGTTTGTTTAGATGTAGCCGCGAATCTCTTGCGCGTCATCCTCGGAAATGACGGCGATGATTTCGTAGTCGTTGCACATCTGGAAAACTCGGCCGTCCTTGGTGCGGATCGGGACGCCGAACTTCCGCGAGGTCATCACCCACGCCCCCGGCACGATGTCGGCCGCATGGACCGCGTAGTCGTGACCGCCGGCCGTCTTGGTCTTGAAGGCCATCGGGCCAAGCTCGACCACCTTGCCGACCATCGTCAGCAGTTGCTCGCGTTCGAGCACGTCATCCGCGAGGATGATGCCGCCGGGCGACTTGGCTTCGGGCTTCTTGATTTCCAGAAGGACATTCCAGAAAAGCGGTTTAATCATCTGAATCCTCTTTAAAGATTTTGTGATGTAGTTCTCGGATTAGTTCTGCGCTTCTTTGATATGCGCGAATTTCTCCAACCTTTTCCCTGTATGAGGGCCAGTCAGCGACGGCCCCACGGGAAAGAACAGTGCTGGCATCCGAAGCCCGTTTTTCGAGTTCGGATGCCAGTTTCAGCAGGCTATTGGCTGAGTCAGCCAATTAGCAGCCGCTCTTGTTCTTCTTGTTGGTCGGCATCGGCATTCCGCCCTTCTTGCCCGGCATCTTGCCTTTCGGCATGCCGCCCTTCTTGCCACCTTCGTATCCCTTCATGTCATTTCCTCGCGGGTTTGGGTTTGCCAACTAACTTCGCTCTTTCCTCATCGAGAACCGCCTCGATCTGCGCGGCTCTCGACTGCGGACCATCATAGAGCAGACCCAACAAATACAAAAGCTGTTGATAGTCCACTCCCAACTCTTTGCTTGCGGCGTTGAATTTGCCGGCCGGGACGTGCTTGATCCCCCGGCTCCGCAGGAATGCGTTTGCCGCCGCGATCTCAGACATTGACCGGCTCCGCTTCCGGCGGCGGCATCATCTGAGGCACGAGCGGCGGAAGCGGGTACTGCGCGGCCACGGCCTCGGGCGGCTGGCCGGTCTGCGCCGCCATCATGTCGATCATCCGCTTGTATTTGAACGCGGCGTGCTCGGCGATGTGCGCCAGCATCGCGGGCTCGATGGCCTTCTGCCCCTCGGGCGGCAGAGCCCGGGCGAAATTCAGGTGCGCGCTGATGTGGGCGTCGTGCTCCTGATCCTCGAACGCCTTTACCGGCTTCGAGGTGAGCAGGTTCATGTTCTCGGAAACAGGGTCCATCGGCTCCGGTTCTTCCTCATCTTCTTCTTCCATGAAAAAGAGTTCGGGATTCGGAACCCTCATCGCCCTCATAAGATTGAGGTCGGCGAGCTTTCTTGCTTTCTTACCGTAGACTTCGGGATCGGCTCTGACAATCTGCTGTGCAGACTGAGCCATTGCGATACGCTGAGTGTTGCTTGTGATCGTCGGATCACTTACCGGCATCACGTCGATGCGCGCGTCGAGATCGGCCTGAAGATCAGCGCCGCCTTCCACGGGATAGGGATACTGTTCATTAGTGATGATGAACAGTTCTTGCAAAATCTTCAGTTCTGTGGCGAAAGCACGGTGAATGCGCTTGTGGATCGCCGAGAAAACCTTGCTGCCCTGCTCGATCAGCGCGAGGGTGGTGCCGACCGGGCCGGTGTTCGGGCCCTCGCCGACCATCGCCTCGGTCGTGCTGCTGAACCGCTGCGCCGACTCGATGAGCATTCTCATCGTCAGCATGAGGGTCTGGCTCGGCTCCTTGAACGGCGGGGTGTAGAACGCCTTTTGCAGTTCCTCCGGCGTCATTTCCACTTCCTTCCAGACGCCGTGCTCGATTTCGAGATCGACGCGCTTGCCGCCGCCCTGCTTGGCGACGAACCCGCCCTGAAGGTTGTTCAGCGCCGCCGCGTCGATGATCGAGCGCAGCATGCTGCCGGCGCTGGCCGCCAGATTGCCGAGGACGTGGTAGAGCCCGAGCCCGTAGAAGCCGAGTCCCTGAAGGTATTTGTAGCTGGCGAACCAGATGCGCTTCATCTTGCGCTGGTCGTCGATCTTCCAGTTTCGGTAGATCGACAAAACCTTGTTTGTTTGTTTTTCTATGGTGACGATGTACGGAAGCGCGATCTCGTCGGAGCCGAGGCTGTCGCCGTCGATCATGATGTCGCAGTGCGCTTCGTACAGTTCCGGAACTTCGTCGGTCGACGACGATCCGGAGCGGCGGTCGGCTTCATCTTCCGCAGCTTTTTCTTCGTTCTTCTCGATGTGTCCGAAGTCAGAAGCGTTGAATTCGTACTTCTTGAAGTGACCGCTTGCCATTGACCGCTTGAGGTCGTTCAGCGGCATGTTGTAGCGGTGGATGATGTATTCGGCGTCGGCGAGCGACGATGCCTCGTAGGGAACGAGCAGGTTGCCGGCGGTGACGAACCGGGCCTTGGCCTTGCCGGTGAGCGGGCACCTGAACAGCTTGCGGAAAACGTGGCCTTCGAGCGCGACGCGGAACATCATCTTGTCGCTGTCGTCGTAGTAGCCCTCGTCGACTTCGGTCAGGTAGTAGTTGAAGAACCCGGCGACGCGCTCGCCGCGCTCGATGACATCCATCGTCGCGTTCGGGATCGTCTTGGCCTTCACGGGGCCGGCGCTCGGGAAGAATTCCTCGATGGCCCGACTCTGGAACTGCACGGCGGACTCGGCCACGAGCGGATGGGTGACGGTGGACGCGCCATCGAACGGCCGGTCGTCGGCGTCGAGCGTGGCGATGCCGAGCGTTTCCATGCCCTTTTCGAGGCACTTGTACCAGTCGGCCCGGTCCTCGATGGCGGCGTCCGCCCACTCGATGATCTGGTTGGCGATCCGGTCAAGCTCGCGCTGGTCCAGCGTTTCGGCGAGGTTGGCGGTGAACTCCGCGTCGCTGGCCGGAGCCTCGTCGTCGTCCTCGCTCTGGCCCTCGTCGCCTTCCAGTTCGAGGATGATCCCCTCCTGAGCAAGCTCGGCGGCGAGCCCCGCCGGGCGGCTTTCTTCGAGGACGACCTCGATCTCAGTAGGCAGTGCTGCGGTTGCGACTTCGCTTTCTTCGGGCAGCCCGTTCATCTTCTTCCTCGTCGTCGTGCCACTGTGTTGCGATGTTGCCCCGCACCCTCAGGTGGGCCAGCGCCAGACCGACACACCCGTATAGCGCCTGATCGTCCCCATGAGGGAACCGCGCTAGTCTAGCGCGCAATTTGTTCCCCGCTGGTGAGTTTCTGACCCATCCTACTCCCTGCCGCAGAACGGACGATCCGACTGCGACAACATCCTCGACCTTCTCGAAAGCCGCCTTCCTCACCAAGAGATTGCGCACTCCACGCAAATCCTTCAGAAGAATCGAGGCTCTTGCTGGAATGTAGAAATAATCAGGCTCGTACAGCTTCCAAAGGCTTTCGGCACTTTCGAGGAAGTTGTAGACGCCTTCTCCGGTTATGCACCGAAGAATCATCATGTGAGCGATGTCTTTTGTTTCGTTGATCGACTTCTTTGTGTCGATGTCCGGAACGAACACTCCACATGCAGCGATGGCCCACTGTTCATCTTCGTGCCATGCGTACAGCGTGATGTAATTCATGTCTGGCAGAGACTCGGCCTTCGGCTTCAGCTTGACCGGCTTGAAGCGCCAGACTCTCCACAAGTCGGCATCCATGAGTCCGTTTTCAACGGGCTCGCTGAATGTAATGGCAAGAGCGTCCGCGATGTTCGGGCTATTGTGCCCGCGCTCTTTCGCGTCCTCCTTGCTCTCGATCTGTAGCTGACCGTTAGGTTTGTATTTGTATTTGAATACAGAAAGCTCGCTTCGGAGTAGCTGGTCGTCAGGAATAGAGGCATCCCCGAGCCACTCCCTCATTCCGTCGTAGCACTCGGCGCGCTTGTTGGCGTACCGCTTTTCCTCGATGGCCGTCCGCCGGAAGTCGACCCCGCGCACGCCCGGGAACCGCTGTTCGAGAATGCCCTTCAGGTGGTAGCCGACGCCGATCACGTCGATGAACGTCGCGTCCGGCTTCAGCTTCTCGATGATCTTGCCGACCATGCCGGCGGCGTGGGACGGCTCGCGCTCGTTGATGAGCCAGCGCCCGAGGAACTTCTTGCCCTTGCGCGCGATCACCGCCGTGGGGTCAGTGCCGCCACCGCCCGGGTCGACGCCGACCACGAGCGGGCCGTCGGGCTCGCGCTCGCGCTGGACGGCCGCATCCACCACGTCGGGAGTGATGAAGGCTCCCTCGGCGTCGCTGAACACGTCGGCGACGGACATCGGGTACTCGCGGCGGAACAGGCGCTCGCCGTCGGCACCGTAGCTGGCGATCTTCTTCCGCCGCCAAGCAAGGTTCCGCTCGGTTAGTCGCGGATACGTCGACAGCATTTTCTTTTCTTCTTCCGTCAGAACGATTTGCTCGTTGCTGGCGTATTGAGGTTCGAGCCACCATTCGAGGAACACAAGCTCGAAGTCAGATGTCCCGGCTATAGCTGCCATGCACTGCGAATGGAACCAGTCGCCCGGGCCGTTGCCGGTCGACTCAATCCAAATTTCGGTGCCGTCCACGTCGGCGACACCCGTCATCAAGCCTCGGGCGATTTCGGTCGGGTTGTCGTAGTAGGCGGCTTCCGACAGGTGGAGGTACTGCGGCGTGAATCCTCGACCGATGTTCTTGGAGCCGGCGGTTCCTACGGCGTAGCCTGAGTCGAGCGAGTCGAACGAAAGCTCTTTCGCGCTGTTAGTCGAAGCCTTCGGAACCAAATCTCTCGGAGCGTTTGTGTAGAAACGCTCCGCCATTTCAAAGATTTCGTCGGTCGTACCCTGATCGTGGGCCGCGACGAATGCCTTGACGCCTTTGATTGTTGTGATCTGATTGAAGAATCTGCCCTGAACATACGTCGATGTTCCGGTTTTTCTTCCTTTCGCAACGATGATGCGGACTCGTCCTTTCGTGCGAAGCTGTCTTTCGGCTACTTCGTGAAGTTTCTTCTGCTGCTCGCTGAGAACAAACGGCACGAGGCCGCCCTGAGGCGGCTTGAGTTTCAGTACGCTTTCGGCGTAGAAACTGAAGTCCGTTGCGAGGCGTTGGAGAACCTCTAATTTCTCTTGCGTCAGCATTCCCGTACTCTTGTAAAGGGCTTTACGATGCCCTACACTACCCCCCACCCAACAGGAGCGACCATGCCCGAATTCCGTCAGCACCCCCTATCCGCCGCGTTCCCTCCGATGAGCGAGGATGAATACTCCGCCCTCAAGGCGGACATTCAAGAGAACGGGCAAAGGCACCCGGCAATCGTGATCGCGGAGCCCGATGGCGCATTCAGCGTACTCGACGGCTGGCACCGCGTACAGGCATGCCTCGACGCTGGCCGGGAGCCGCTCACCCGCGAGTATGACGGCGCCGACCCGGTGGCGTTCGTCATCAGCGCGAACCTGCACCGTCGACACCTCACCTCGGGCCAGCGCGCACAGGCCGTCGTGCTCTGCAACGAGTGGGTAGCGAAGCCGGGCTCCGCCCTCAGGGCGGAACCCTCCGGCGTCACCGCCTCGCAGATGGCACAGCAGGCACAGGTCGGCGTGCGCGTGATCGAGCGCGCCAAGCAGGTTCAGCGCGCCGACCCGCAGCTTGCACAGCAGGTTGTCGCCGGGGCGGTGTCCCTCAACGCGGCGGCCAAGCAGGCAGCCGGGGAGCCGCCGGCCGCTGCCGCCAAGCGGGTGGTCGCCGCCATCCCGACGCAGAGCGAGATCGAGAAGCGCGACACCGAGATCGCAAGCCTCAAGGCCCGGATCGACGAATTGACCGAGGCGCTGGCCGAAATGACCGACGCCGCCGAGATTCTCGCCGGCATTCAGGAGGGCAAGGACACCATCGAAATGCTCAAAGCCTCGAAGAACTACGCGAGGGCTGTCGAGCGAACAAGAAACGATCTTCAGCAGGAAAACGCTCGACTCAAGAACGAAATCAAGATGCTGAGAAGGAAATATGAAAGAGATTAATCTGTACCCGCATCAGGTACTCGCCAAGGAAGAACTCCGCAGCGGCTTCCGGCAGGGGAAGAAGAAGCAGCTTCTCGTCGCCGCCACCGCGTTTGGCAAGACCGTCACGGCCGCGTCTATGATTCAGGACGCTGATCGCAAGGGCACCAAGACCTACTTCGTTGTGGATCGCGTGCAGCTTGTGAATCAGGCTTCTGCCACCCTCGACCGATACGGCATTGACCACGGCGTCAGGCAGGCCGATCACTGGCGATTCCGTCCATATCTGAACGTGCAGGTATGCTCCGCTCAGACTCTTGAGCGGACAAGAAACTTCAAGATCGACGACGGTCTGATCTTCATTGACGAAGCTCACTCTACGCGAGCGTTCGTCACGAAGATGCTCGAACAAACAAATGCGTTTGTTATTGGGCTGACCGCGACCCCGTTCACCAAGGGCCTCGGCAAAATCTATCATCGCGTCGTCAACCCGACGACTACGAACAAGCTCATCAACGAGGGATTCCTCACGCCGATCAAGGCTTATGCCTGCATCGAAGCGGACATGAGCGGCGCGAAGATCATTGCCGGTGAGTATTCCGACAAGGAAATCGAGGAACGCGGCAGCAAGATCGTCGGCGACATCGTTGCAGAGTGGACACAAAAGACCAGCCTGCACTTCGGCGGGCCGGTCAAGACGATTGTTTTCTCCGCCACCGTCGCTCACGGCGAAGAAATCTGTCGGGCATTCAAGAAGTCAGGACACAACTTCGCTCAAATCAGTTTCCAGACATCGGAAACCGAGCGCGTTGAAATCCTGCGTGAGTTTGCCAAGCCTGACTCTCAATACATCGGCCTTGTTTCGGTCGATGCTCTCGCCAAGGGTTTCGATCAGGTCGACATCATGTGCGGAATCTGCGCACGACCGCTGCGCAAGTCGTTCTCGACTCATGTGCAGATGATCGGCCGCGTCATGCGTGTTGCTCCGGGCACGATTAAGGAGAGGTTTGGATATGCGCTCTGGCTCGATCACTCCGGAAATTATCTCAGGTTTCAGCGCGATCTCGACGACCTGTTCGAGAACGGCGTCGGCGAACTCGACGACGGCGAGAAGGACAACACCGTTCGCAAGGAACCGACCGAGAAGGAAAAGAAGGAGATCGTTTGTTCGTGCGGCGCGATCCTTGAGCCTCAGGACAAGGTATGCACGGCCTGCGGCAAGGAGCGCGTCCGCCGGTCGCTGATCGAGGTGGCTGCGGGCAAGATGGTCGAGGTCGGCGCGAACGTGCACGCCAAGACGAACCGCAAGCTCGCGCCGTGGATGGCGGATCACGATGGCGTGTGGGGCATGCTCGTCGCCAAGAGCAACGAAACCTCCCGGCGCGCGGGAGGCCGCGACAACGACGACGCCGCGCGCAAGCTCCGCCGGGCGAAGTGGTGGGCGTGGTACGGCTGCGAGCCGCCGCACAAATGGGGCGAGGCAGAGGATGAGGTGATGCCCTCGGCGGAGTTTGAAAACCGCTGGCTCCGCGACAGAATCGCATTCGCAAAAGCTACTCAGAAAGCAAGAACAGCCGCCTAATGGACGACGAACTTCTAGCTCAGAGCGCCCTGACTTATGTCGACCCGCACGACCGTGATACTTGGGTCCGCATGGGCATCGCCATCAAGGGCCGCTTCGGTGAATCTGGAAAGTGGATTTGGATGGATTGGAGCGAGACTGCATCCAACTTCAACAAACGCGCCGCCGAGTCCGTTTGGAAGTCCATGCGGGTGTCGGGCGGGCTCGGGCTCTTGATCGCCGAGGCCCGCAAGGGCGGCTGGACCGGCAAGGTCACCGAGGGCATGTCCCGTGAGGAACTCGCGGCCAAGCGCGCCGAGTCGGAGCGCCGCGCCGCCGCCGCCGAAGCGGAGCGTCAGGCTTCCTACGCCCGCGTGCGGGCCCTGTCCGAGGCGTTCCTGTCGAAGGCGACCCGCTGCAAGCATCCCTACCTCGCGCGCAAGGGCTTCCCGAACGTGTGGGTTCCGGTGCGCGGGAACCTGATCGTGCTCGCCATGCGCGACCTCCGCACCGATGAACTCTGGAACATCCAGAAGATCGACCCCGAGGGCGGCAAGTTCTACCAGCGGGACGGCCGGGCCAAGGGGCTCGTGCTGCGGATGCCGTTCGGCACGGGCCCGCGCGTCTACGTCGAGGGCTTCGCCACCGGCCTTTCGGTGCGCGCCGCCATGAAGGCGGCCGAGATCGAGGGGAGCGTCGTGGTCACCTTCTCGGCCGGCAATCTGGCCTACGTCGCCCGGGAAGAAGCGCACCCGCTCGGCTTCGTCGTGGCCGACAACGACGCCAAGGGCGCGGGCCTGAAGGCGGCGAAGGACTCAGGGCTCCGGTACTGGATGCCGCCGGATACCGGCACCGACGCCAACGACTTCCATGCCGCCTACGGCCTCGCCAACCTGAAACTCGAACTCGGCCGCGAACTGCTGCCGATGGTGAGTCAGCCCTCGTAGCCCCGGAGAAGGCTCTCTTGCTTGTCGACCAGCGCATTCTGTGCGGCCAGAAGCTCGGCCTCGGACCCGTAGCGAGCGTGGTACTGCCGCCGGCTCCGGGCGAGGCTCGGGCCAAACGCGGCCTCCATTTGTCGTTCGTTCAGCCCGTTCTTCGTGATGCCCCGGTGGTGCCACGGGCAGCAGGCGTAGGTCGCGTCGTGCCCCACGCGCCGGCCACCGGTAACGACGTGCTGGATGTCCGGCGGCTCACCGAACCGGCCGTCGAGGATGCAGGGCACGCACCCCAATTCCGAGGCGATCCGCCACCTTTCGACCTGTTCCGCATTGGCTTTTCCGGTGGAGTGGTGCATTATTCGTCAATCCTCGTCAAGAACTAGACAAATGCTATACCAGAACAGAGTCGCCCGCTACCAGAAACGGAACATCGAGCTACTGATCGAGCACGTCGAGCACTTCAAGTCCTACGCCGAACTCGCCGAGGTCGAGAAGGTGACGCGGCAGCGCGTGTTTCAGCGCGTCGTCAGCGCGGCCAAGCGGCTGATGCGGATGGACAGCGACGACCAGCGCGCCGCCGAGCTTGGCCGGGCCTCCTTCAATGGGGCCATCGCCGAGTTTTGCCGTCGCATGGGCAACAAATGAGCGTCGAAATCTACGTCACAGGTCATCACGAATTCAGCAAAGCATGTGCTGAGATTCAGAAACATGTCGAAGCTGGCGGCGCAAAGGTCACGATCTCATCAATCGACGCCAGAACTGCCAAGCAGAACCGCATGTTGCACGCAACAATCGGCGACATCGCCCGGCAAGTGACGTGGTACGGCAAAAAACTCAAGGTTGCGGAGTGGAAGATCATCTTCACGGCCGCAGTCGAGAAGCAAGAGGCTATTCCGGGCATCGACGGCGGGTTTGTTGTCCTCGGGAAGCAGACATCAAGCATGTCGAAGGCCATGTTTTCGTCGGTCATCACTGTTGCCCTCGCGTTTGGCGAGGAAAAGGGCGTGCAGTGGGGTTGCGAAAACTGGAAATCCATCGTCGAAACCTACCTCAAAGAAAACGGATACACGAAAGAACTATGAATTACACGGAACTGCTGTTGGGCGCTGGAAATAACGACAAAAAGAAGCTGGTCCCGCGCGGCCTGCCGCTGGAATTCCAGAATCCGTACCGAGTCGACATCGACCCGGCGTGCGGCCCCGACCTCGTGTTCGATCTGAACGGGATCGAGGGCGGCATGAGGGGGCTCCCCTTCACCGATGGTCATTTCGACGAGATTCACGCCTATGACGTGCTCGAACACGTCGGCCAGCAAGGCGACTGGCGCGGGTTCTTCCGCCTGTTCAGCGAGCTTCATCGCGTCCTGAAGGCGGGCGGCGTGCTGTGCGCGATCACCCCGAGCATCCAGAGCCGTTGGGCGTGGGGCGACCCGGGCCACAGCCGCATCATCCAGCCCGAAACCCTCGTGTTCCTGTCGCAGCGGCAGTACCGGGAACAGGTCGGCGTCACCCCGATGACCGACTACCGGCATGTCTGGAAGCGGGACTTCGAGGTGCTCTACTCGAACGACGACGGACAGCGCCATGCGTTCGTGCTGCGCGCCGCTTGACGTGGCGCGAAACCTCGCCTAAACTGTTTCTGAGCCTGTAGGGCCGCACTGCCCCGCTAACCCGGGGCTTTTTTTAACTACCGGAGTAAAGAGGTTTACATGAAAGTCTATCATGCAATCGCGGCAGTAAGCGGTGAACTGTCAAAGGTCGGCATCAGCAAGGACCGATACAACGAGCAGCAGCGTTTCAACTTTCGCGGCATCGACGACTTCTTCAATGCGCTTTCGATGCCGCTGGCTAAGAACAAGCTCATCATCTTCCCGCGCTACTACGACCGAGAAGTCATCGAGCGCACCTCCAAGAGCGGCTCCGCCGTCTACTACGTCAGCCTGAAGTGCGACTTCACTTTCGTCTGTGCCGACGATGGCTCAGTTCACACAGCGACCATTGTCTCCGAGGCAATGGACATGGCCGACAAGGCAACTAACAAAGCCATGTCGGCGGCCTACAAATACATGGCCGCTCAGGTGTTCTGCATCCCGGTCGAGGGTCTGGACGACTCCGACGCCGATCAGGGCGGCACCGAAACCATCGCCGGCACCGCGAAGATTCCGGCAAACGCGAAGCTGTCGGCGGAGCAGGTTGAGCAGATCGAAGCTCTGCTTCTGACCCTGCACGACAACGATGCCGAGGCCGTGATGAACGCCGGTCGCGCCATCATCAACCATCTGACGAATGCGACCGATGGAACGTGGAGCGATGTTGATGCTTCGCGCTACGGCAGCATCGTCAGCAGCATCAACAAGAAGCTGATCGCCAAAGCCAACGCCAAGGAACAGGAGGGCAAGTAATGTCAACCGTGACAATCAGTAATCGAACCAAAGTTCAGAAGATGGTTCAGGGCTCGCCGGAATGGCATAAGTTCCGGTCGCATCACTGCAATGCTTCGGAGTCGGCGGCGGCGATGAACCGGTCGCCCTTCATCCCGAGGAACATGCAGCAGCTTACGGAGGTGCGCGCCGGGCTCCGCAAGGTGTTCATCACCTCGGCGATGAACTACGGCCACGAGCACGAGCCGGCCGTGCGCGACTACCTCGAAGCGACGTACCTCGAAATCATCCAGCCCGAGGTATGGGAGTGCAACGCCCACTACATCGACAGCTTGGGGGTGGAGCACAACATCCCGCTGGCCTGCTCGGTGGACGGCCGCGACATGAACGGCGTGATCTACGAGATCAAGTGCCCGGCCTCGCCGACGAGCGAAACCGTGACCAAGGCCAAGGACGGCCTGATCCCGGACTACTACCGCGATCAGGTGCAGCAACAGCTTCTCGTGACCGGCTGCCGCGAGTGCTGCTTCGCCGTCCGTGACCCGGCCGACGGTCAGGTCTACACGATCTGGCTGAAGGCCGACGAGGAACATCAGCGCCGGATCGTGGAGGCGTGGATTGCCGTTTGGCCGTTCCTGCGCGACGGCAAGACCATCGTCACGCCCGAGGGCGACCTCGAATTCGACAGCCTGTGCGAGGCTTACGTCGCCCTCAAGCAGAAGTTCTCCGAGGTGGATGCCGCTCTCGAAGCCATCAAGGACAAGCTGATCGCTCGCGTCCCGTCGGACGAGTCCTCGATGACCTCGAAAACTTACGGTCTGACCGTAACGAAACAGACACGCGCGGGAACCATCAACTACAAGAAGATTCCCGAACTGAAAGGGGTCGATCTCGACCTATACCGCTCCGAAGCTACGGAGTTCTGGACAATCAAGGTGAAGTGAAATGAACAAGCACATGATCATCGGCTACGTCGGCAAGGACCCGGAAATCCGGCGGTTCCCCGATGGCGGCGCGCTCGCCAGCTTCTCGGTCGCCACCTCGCACCGCTACAAGGACAAGCAGAGCGGCGAGCGCGTCGAACAAACCGACTGGCACAACTGCGTGGTCAGCGGCCCGCTGGTCGATTCCGTCGTCGCCAACTACATCAAGAAGGGCACGCGGCTTTTCCTCTCCGGCCGCAGCGTCACGCGGAAGTGGCAGGACAAGACCTCGGGGCAGGACCGCTACACGACCGAGATCAAGGTCGACGAACTGGAACTGCTGTCGAGCAAGGACGAGGGCGGCCAGAAGCAGCCCGAGCAGCAGCGGCAGGCCCCGGCCCGGCAGGCTGCCGCGCCCGCCGCCAAGGTCGACGACGACGACATCCCGTTCTAACAACAAGTAACAAACAAGCAACAAACAAACTAACTAAGGAGAAGTCAAGATGAGCAACAAAAACCTTGCGGATTTCGCACACCACTACATCTCGTGGGGGACCGACCGCCTGATCTGCGGCCCCGAGGGTCAGGGCACGGCCGTCGGGCAGGCGAAGAAGATGCTCGAAGAAGCCGGCGAGCTTGTCCTCGCTCTGGCGCAGCGCGACGACCGCGAGATCGCCGACGGCATCGGCGACGTGTTCGTCACGCTCGTGATGATCTGCGAGCGCCACTACACCGGCCAGAACTGGATCGCGCGCCTGTGCGGGGCGTCGACCGACTACCTCTACACCGCCGCCATGCAGGGCGTCGGCGCGGTGGCCGTCCGCGTCCTGACCGCCGTCGGCGAGGAATCGCTCGACGTGCTGCCGGCCTGCTGCGCGATGATGCGCGAGATCACCGCCATTGCCCGGGCGAACAACCTCACCGTCGAGGAATGCGCCCAACTGGCGTGGGACGAGATCAAGGACCGCAAGGGCAAGATGGTCAACGGCAAGTTCGTCAAGGAGGCACAGTGATGACCACGATCCACGAAACCGTGTTCGGCCCGTTGCCGGAGCCGCAGGACTTCGGTGACGCCAAGGGGCGCATCTTCGGCCGCGAGCAGCTACTCGGCCGCACGTCTGCGCCCATCCCTGCTACCAGCGCGGCCGGCTTCCTACACCGGGCCGGTGAAACCATGCGGGATCGCGGCCAGACCTACGACCGCCCGGGCGGCGAGCGCAGCGGTGGTGCGGCGGCGGCAGCCTTCAACGCGATCACCGGCCGCACCGGGCCGGCGGCGCTGACCGGTGCCGACGTGTACCTGCTGCTTCAGGTGCTCAAGGACGTGCGCCAGTGGCGGCACCCGGAGCGTCACTACGACTCCGCGCTCGACGCGGTGGCCTATGCGGCGCTGAAGGCCGAGGAAGTGATGCGGGGCGGCTCGTGATGGCCCGGCCGCGCAAGGAGTGGCCGGAGGGCCTGAAGAAGCGCGCCCACGAGATCAAGGCGAAGTACGGCTTCGGCGTCCACCTGATCTCGACGATGCTCGGCGCGGAGTACGGGATTCATGTGACTCCCGGCAGCGTCCGGAGAATCCTCGAAAAACCGGCTGACTAACGTATGGACTAATGAAAAAGCCCGGAGCGATCCGGGCTTTTTTGTTGGTGCCGATGGCAGGGCTCGAACCCGCGACCTGTCGTTTACAAAACGACTGCTCTACCGACTGAGCTACAAGGGCAATGGCGCATCGTGTTGGACTCGAACCAACGGCCCTCGGCTTAGAAGGCCGATGCTCTATCCATCTGAGCTAACGACGCAGCTTGGAGCGACGCCCGGGACTCGAACCCGGACCCCTCGCTTGGAAGGCGAGGATTCTCACCATTGAACTAGCATCGCAAACTGGTAGCGGTGGATGGAATTGAACCATCTATTTCCACCTTATGAGGGTGGCGGCCTACCGGTGGCCCACAACCGCAATAAACTGAAAAGAGCGGCCGGTACTGATTTCCGGCATGAATTTATACTATAAGGAACTTGGCGACCTTCCCCATCCGCTGACGAGTTACTCCCGATCTCACGGACTATATCCGTGCGTATTACTCTCATCGCCCCTGCCGCGCAGGGCCGCGTATCAGCCTACGCATTCGCTCTTACGGCTGGTGACTGCTGCGATGCGTCCATCGCGGAGTCTCCGGAGTCGAACCGGACGTGCGCTCTGCCGTTTAGGCTTGTCGCTCGCCACCTACTCACAATCACCATGCGTAAAAGCATCCCGTATCGCCGGGATAACGCGCCTGAATCAGGCTTGCAGGAGTTGGACAAACCCCATCAGGTGCCGACGTTCCTCGACCTTCGGCTGCGGGTCCATCTTCCGCCCCCAATCTGGACGGCCCCGATGGCGGGGTGCTGTGTGGCTGAAAGCGGCGAGACTCGAACTCGCGTCATGGTCAGGGTCGTTCAGGGCATTTCCTCCCTGCTCGAATATTCCCTGATTTCCGGCTCTGCCGCCTGAGCTACGCTTTCAAGTGATGGCGTTTGAAAGATTGGTGCGGGTGGTCCACCCTCCCCACAAGCCAATATCAAACGCCATCCTTGAAAGCTCTCCGTGTTGCCGGAGAAACGCAGCTTCATCCTGTCCTATCGTCGGACTCGATGCCATTCGCGCACCGTGATTCAGCGATCAGCCGGCCCTTGTGTTGCGCTTACAGCGGCATTCCGGATGCTGCTGTCACAAGGGCCGGCTGAACTTCTAGGGGCGTAAGCGTGTGTCCGTTTCCCTAATATGTCGCCAGCTTACTGGCCTCGATTGCCGTTGTCAAGCCCATTTTCACGGCGATGTCGGATTTTTGCTGCTGCCGCGATGCAGCGTGCTCGTGCCATTGCCTTCCCGGCAGTTTCGTCGAAGCGTTCGGGGTCGGCACAAGCAGAGTGACAAACGACGTGATAGCCGTTTTCGATCTCCATGCACGCCACGATGACGGTCGTCCCGGGAAATCTGTAGTAGTTGATCTTTTCGCTCATTTGTTTTGTTTGTTCGGTATGTTGATGAACCATCCGGCGTCCAGAACGATGAACTTGCCGCCGCCGTCCCGGCACTTGAGCAGCACCCCGCTTTCGCAGTGGCCGCCGTAGCCGACTTCCAGCACAGTGATCGGGGCGCGGAGCCGGTTGATCGGGGCTTGCCGCTCGTTGTACCGAGGATCGAGCGCGAGGACGTGGCCCTCGCGTATCTCCTTGGCCGTTTCCCGATCATACGGCTTCGACGCCGGCAGCGCATCACTCATTTCAATCCCTCTCGACAAGGCGAAGCGTGACGGAAGATTGATTATTTGCAATAATCGTTCTTCCAATTTTCTCAACAATGCCGTCGTTGATTAGCTGTATCGCATACAGACTGATTTTCCGACGATTGATGCCTGTTGCTTCAGCGATTCCGGCTTGAGTTTTCGGCCCGCTTTGCAGTTCCGCGATGATGGCACCGGTCACCATCTGCTTGACCGTTTTCTTGCCGTGCGAGCGCGGCGTCTTGGGTGCCCGGCGGCGCGCGGATCGGGCCTCATCCTCGGGGGACTTCGCTGCGATCAGGGCTCGAACCGGCTCGGCCAGCATAACGCAGTCGGGCCGCCCCGCCGTCGGCCTGATGTCGACCACCCCGCGCGACACGAGCACGGCGAGAGCGACCAAAACGTGTTGTTTGTTGATTTTTTGCTTTTCAGCTACCCGCTCCGCGATTCCCCCTATGGTAATGGGGCACTCGATTATCGAAAGAATGTCGATAATGTCGTCCCATTTGTCGTTTTTTGCTATCGGTTCGTCAATGCTCGTTGGCAATTTCGAGAAGGATGTCGGCATGGCATGGTTGGTTTGTGGGGCATCGGCAGGCCAGCGTCTTGCCGCGAAGCTGGCTGACGATCAATTCGCGGAACTCGGGGGTGATGCTACGCCGGAACGCCTGAAGGGCCTCGACCCGCGCCGTGGCGATGCTGGTCCTGCCCGACATCGTGCTCAACGCGGTCCTGAGGGTGTAGGGGTTCTGCCAGCGGGTGCCCCGGGAAACGTCGACGACGCCCTCGGGGCGCGGCTGGCCGACCCTGATCTGGACTCTGTTCATTCTTCCCTCCGGGTGTAGCCGGCGCGGCCACGGAACGGCGTCGGGCCCTCGTGCTCCTTCGGGGTCGCGGCGCTCTGCGGGCAGTCCGTCAGAATCGGGTGCTTCTCGTTGCAGATGAAGCACGTCCCCTGCATGTCCCGGGCGAGGTTCAGCGGCTCCGGCTTGTCCCGCTTGTTCCAGTCCTGAGTCGCGTAGTGCCCAAGCGGGTGCGACTGAGAAACGCGCACCTCAGGGCCTCGGGCTCCGCAGTTATGGCAGGCGATCCACTCCCACCGCACGACATGATCGGAGGCCCTTTCGAGGTTCTTGCTGCCGCAGAAGGGGCAGGGCAGGAGATCAGCCACGGGGCACCTCCGGCGCGGCTATGGCCGCAGCTATCTTCGTTGCGAATCGCCGGATTTCGTAGGGGGTCGGCGTGGCCTCATGCCCCCACTCGAACGCGGGGATTCCTTCAGGAGCAAGAACACCGATGATTGCATCGACAACATTGCTCGGCGCGGCCGGCGCTGGCGGGGCGGTGTAGAGCGCAACGAGATGAATCGCGGTTCCTCTGAAAAGTCCGTTCTCTCCGATGGCATCATTGATCCAGTCGTTGACTTCCTGCCGCGCTGCCATGCCGCCATTCGCGGCGTCTGCGCGCATGAACATGCGGATGGTGCCGTCAGTATCCGCCGCAGCCCAATACGCCACCTCGCCGCGCTGCTCGGGCTGCGGGGCGGTGTAGAGCGGCGTCCGATCCGGCAGATCAAGGAACTTCTCGTTTGCCCACTCGATGCCGCCACGGTACTGATTGTGGGCGATGTAGCCGACCACCTCGCCGCGCCGCTCGGGCTGCGCGCGTATCCACGCAAGCACTTCGCGCAGGGACTCCGCATCGCCCGATTCCAGTTCGCAACTGTAGTCGCCGGCCTTCATCAGCACGGCAGATCGCGCGTCGAGGATCGCGGCGGCACGCTCCATCGCTGCGATGTGGTGCGGCTCAAGGCCGGCCGGCGGCGGCTGCTCGGGCTGCGCGAGGGCTTCGCGGGCCGCTGCAACAGTGCGCGGCCAAAGCCCATGTTCTTCGCACAACTCCGTCAGGTGCTGTAACGCCTCCCGCATCTTGTCGCTCACTGGTTGTTCTCCGAGTCTTTGAGCGCCCAATCGCGCCGACGCTTTTCGATTTCGCTGTGGTCCGGTTCCGCGCTGTACGGGGCGCTCGGGGTTCGTGTTGGATTCAAACCTGCAAGTGAGCACCAATCGCACTTGTTGCAACCCCAGTGAAGGTTATCTTCCCAGATGTCGTTACTGCCGCAGTTCGGGCAACTCACTTGAAGCCCTCCATGCTCGGGCGGACGATGAAGGCAGTTCCGACCGGGTATTTCTTGTAGAAATCTGAAATCGGAAGATCGCCCCAATCAACAAACGGGTAGCCCCCTTCTTCTGCTACCACAGCCACCGGCTCCCGCTCGCACAGGGCCCGGAGCTTGGCCTCGGCGGCTTCGGCTCGCGCCAGTGCCGCCTTGTGCGCCTCGACGTAGGTCAGCATGCCCTCGGCCGTAGTCTCAGCGATGCCGAAGAAAAGACGCTTCCACTCTTGGTCCCGCTCGTTCTCGGCCAGCAGCCGGCGGACGATCTCGGCCCCGTAGTTGTGGGCCTTGGCGTGCGGGTAGCGCATTTCGTCCAGTTCCAGCCACTTGCGCGCTTCTTCGTGTAGTTCATTCATTACTTTTTCTCCAATGCTTGTTGCTGCGGCTCGAATGCACGACCGATCTCGGGCTCGTACATATTCTTGTTCAGCATGTCGTCGGTGATGGTGAATCGCTGAATCTCACCGTGACACTGAGCCTCATAGGTAAACGTGTAGTCGTGATCGTTGCGCCAGCAGGTGACTTTCTTCACCGGCACGCCGCAGACGGCACAGATGGGGTTCGGCCTTGCGCCCCTCACGGGATCGCCACTGCCAATGCAACGGCAGCGCCCACGAGTCCGCCGACGATAAAGCATGCAATTGACGCGATGCGTGCTTTTTCGTACTTTGCCTTGTATTCGGCTTTTTCTAATTCAGCCCATCCTAGTTTCGTGTTGATGCGATTGAGTCGATCAGCGCAGAATTTGCGCATTTCGACAGCAATTTCGAGCTTTGCTTTCAACTGCTCGTAACTGATTTCGCCATCTTTCGGCTCCATCGTGCCGCTCACAGGTACACGGCCGCGAGGGCGGCGGCAGCGCCGGCCAGCACGCCGATGACCGCGCCGAACTCGGCCGCTCGGGTGGCAGTCATCCACTTGTTGAACAGGTCTTTGCTGTTCTTGTTTGCAGACTCAAGAGCTTCGAGAGTCTCCTTGTGCATGCCGATGGCGGCCTTGGTCTTTTCGAGTTGATCGGCCCAATGATTGTGGGCGTGATTCATCCTCTCGCGGTAGAAGTCGGCGGCCGACTTGGCGGCTTCCATCTTCGCCTTCATCTTCTCGTACTTCAGAGCGCGCTCCTTGATCTGCATGAGCCGCTCGCGGTCGCGCTTGCGCTTTTCTTCGATATTTCTCACTGCATTTCTCCGATTACTTTCGTCTTGCCGTTGGTTGCGTGACCGCTTTGGTGGAACCATGCGCCGAACGGAAGCGTGTGGCCCGGCGGCTTGTAGCTGTCATACAGCCCGAGATAGAGCGGTTCTCCGAGGTGATTCACGACATGAATCACTTTGAGAGTGTCGCCGTCGCTGTCGATATACTGCTTGCCTACTTTGAGCATACTCCCTCCGTCAATCTCTTGACGGATCATCCCACTCCAAGGCCCGGCCTGTCAAGCGCCTTTCTGCCTTGTGGGTGGCGCGCTTCGCGGCCTTGCCCGGGATGCCGCCGCCCTTGTTTCCGGGTCTGGCCGACCAGTATTCGTAGCCCATTTCCTTGCTGCCTTTCTTCGTTCTGCTCATTTCAGAATCCAGAATCCGGGAACTCGGTAGACGGTGCCCGTATCGAGATCGACTGTCTCGTATTCGGGGAGATTGTTGATCTGGTACTCGAACCGGGGAACAACGGACGAGCGGCCACCGCACACGGCGATGGCCCCCGTCCGCTCGGCCGAGGGTGATTCCTCGATCCGGCCGTCGTCGAACAGCAGCGTGAACAACAAACAGGTGAAGAACATTATTAGTTAATCTCGACTTCTCGCATCGCTTCTGCCTTCAGCAACTCGATGGCCCCGATCAGGGCAAACACCGAAGCCCCCTGCTTGATGTCACGAGCCGTCACGACTTCACCATCGCCACTCACGATTGCGATGCTGATAGCCGAAACTCTGCCCTCGTTCGCCATCTTGATGGCTTCATTCAGCAGTTCGAGGGCCTCCAAGTTCGGGCCATTCGCCGGCTTGCCGGTGCTGATCTCAACAATCTTCGCCATCTTCTTCCTCGTCGTTGTCGTTCATGGAGCCCTCATCCTCCCACCAGCAACCACGGCAGCAGTAGCCGCCGATGGTTGCCTGATTCTCACAGCCCGGGCGGAGACAAATCACTTTTTCTTCCTCCAACCCCAAGGCGCGCAAGGCTCATTGGTGCCGAAAGTAGTAAAGACATGGTGACACCTCTTGCTGCGCTCACCGTTCTTCTTCAGTTCCCGAAGAACAGTGTCACCGGGGTTGGGCTTGTTGCTGCCGACAAAATCATCGCCTACGCGGAACAACTCCACAACGGCAATCTTGCCGGTGGCAGTTTCGCGTCTGTCCCAAGGATTGCCGGTCCTGAATTCTTCGTACACCTCGCCAATCGGCAGCAGCGCACCAAGCCCCTTCGCCGCTTCTGCATCCCGAGCATCACGGAGCGCGACCTCTGCGTCAGCCAGATTCTTCGTGACGCGATCCCATTCCTCCCGATACTTCTCGTGGATTTGGCGCTTCAGCTTGTCCACTTCTTCCGAGATTTCGTCGAAACGCTTGTCGCGCACCTTGTCGCGCGCCATCTTGGCCGCTGCGAGGCTGTTCTCTAGTTCCTTGATGTTCATTCGATGATCTCGATTACTCGGAATACTCTCTTGCGGGCGCTGCCGGGGAAGCAGTTATCCGCGTCTGCCTTGCTCGTGTGAATCGTCAGGTCGTTGTCGGAATACTCATTGACCCAAAACTCGCGCGGCTCTCTGAACTCCGCGATGAGGTCTGGCGCGAGCCCGCCGTCAGACCCTCCATCCTCGTTGTACCAGATGACGTTGCTCGCCAGATTCTTTCTCACGCCAACATATGGAAAATCTTTCGAGAAAGATTCCTCCTTGGCAAGAATCTTGACGTTGGGGCCGTGCTCTGCCTTGTACCACTTTCCTACTTCGATCTTCATTAATACTCTCCTGTCTGCAAAAACTTCGGAATCTCGAACCGGTGGGCCCTGAACTCGTTGCCCGTTTCCGGCTCGATCATGGTCAGTCGACCGTCGGCCAGAAACGAGCCGGTGTCGATGAAAACGTGGGACTCGACGCGCAACGTCCGATGCACGGGCGTGTGGCCGACGAAGGTCGTGGAAAGCCCATCCTGCTTGCCGTCGGGGAACCCCTGCGCGATGGACCGGCCCCACAGGATCGTCTGAATCTGATCCCGGTTGAACTCGCCCTTGTCGATGTCGGCGTCGGAGCCGAAGAACTCGGCGTGCAGGACGTTGAAGCGGCCACGACGCCCGTTGACGACGATGACGAGCGGCAGCCCGAGCGCGAGCTTGAAGGCTTCCTCGCGCTCATCCGCCGTCGTGTTGAGCCACCACTTCCCGCCATTCTGCATCCAGCTTGTCGGGTTGCCCTTGCGCGTCCGGATCAGCATGTCCTCGTGATTCGCCCGCACCGCATGAAACCACGGCTCGCCGGCCAGACGCAGCGCCCCGAGCGAATCGGGCCCGCGATCCACGAGATCGCCCACGCTGAACAGCCGATCCACCTCGCGCGAGAACCCCGCCTTGCGCATCAGCAGATGGAGCAACGCCGTGTGCCCATGGATGTCACCCACGACGAAATCACGACCCTGCTCGTTGGGGCCAAACACCTTCACCATCGGACTCGTAAACATGCCTACTCCTGATCGAAACCGGACACCGCGTTCAATTTTCTTGCACGCGGTATCCAGAAATCCCGGGTTTTAACCGACCTCGCTGAACGCGGCGATCCGCGCGCCGAGCACCGCACTCAGGGCGCACATCAGATGGCGCTGAGTGTTCATCCGCTCCTGCTCGGCCAGCGGCATGCCGGCGAACGTGCGGCTGTTGCTGAACAGGATCAGCGACTCAAGCCGGTCGTCCAGTTCCTTCTTCTCGTCGACAACCCTCTGCTGATACGCCTGCATGACTCACCTCCTTGGTTGGGAGACATGAGTGTAAAGGGGCGCGTCGAGCCTGTCAAGGGCTGACGGCTCCGCCCTGAGGGCGGAACCCCAAATAAGGCTTGCATCTTGGCCCGCCGCGCCCCACAATGTCAAGACGTTTACACCAGCGAGTAGCTCATGGAATGGTCACCGCAGCAAAGCGACGCTCTGAAAAAAATTCAGAACTGGCTCAATAACAAGAGAGGCCCGCAAATCTTCCGACTGTTCGGGTTCGCTGGCGTCGGCAAAACCACACTGGCACGAGAAGTCGAGTCGATGACTGACAAGGTGCTATACGCCACCTTCACCGGCAAGGCCGCGCTCGTCCTGCGCAGAAAGGGATGCGAAGGCGCGACCACCATCCACAGCCTGATCTACAAGGTCAAGATCAACCCCATCACGAAAAAGCCCGAATTCACCATCAACCAAGACAGCGAACTAAGAAGGGCTCGCGTGCTTGTCCTCGACGAGGTGTCGATGGTGGGCGAAGAACTCGCAAAGGACCTACTCAGCTTTGGCGTGAAAATCCTCGCACTCGGCGATCCTTTCCAGCTTCCGCCCGTCAAGGACTCCGGCTATTTCACCAATGCGAAGCCCGACCACCTGCTCACGGAAATCCACAGACAGGCGAAAGACAATCCCATCATCCGCATGTCGATGGACATTCGAGAGGGCAAGACACTCGAATACGGCCAGTACGGCGAGAGCCGGGTGATCCCTCGCTCCGCGCTCGGGCAGCGCCGCGTTCTGGCCGCCGACCAAGTTCTCTGCGGCCTGAACAACTCCCGGCGCTCCTTCAACATGAAGCTCCGCTCGATGAAGGGCATCGAGTCCCCCGACCCGGTAGTCGGCGACCGGCTCGTCTGCCTGCGCAACAACCGGGAGAAGGCCCTCCTGAACGGCGGGCTCTGGACCGTGGAGAGCATCGCGTCGACGCGGCCCGTGGTCGACATGATCGTTCGCCCCGACGACGAAGCCCCTCCTACCCGCGTCGAGGTGCCTATCCAGTTCTTCCAAGGGAGAGAGAACGACCTGTCGTGGCAGGAGAAGTTGGGCATGGACCAGTTCGACTTCGGCTACGCCCTCACCGTCCACAAGTCACAGGGCAGCCAGTGGAACGACATCGTGCTGTTCGACGAGTCCCAATCCTTCCGCGACGACGCGGCGCGCTGGCTCTACACAGGCGTGACCCGCGCGGCCAGCCGGATCGACGTGGTGAAGTGAGGCTCCGCCCTATCTGAAGGCGAGGCGCGACCTCGGGAAGTCGCCGAGGTTCGGAGGCGGCAGGGCTGCCGGCATCTGCATTTGCGCAGACGCACCCTGCCCGATGTCCGCGCCGGTCGTGAAGGCGCGGTTCACGTCGACCGCCGAGCGCATCGAGCGCAGCGCCGGCAGGTTCACCATGTTGGCCGTCGGTATCAGGGCGGAGCGGCCTGCCTTCAGGAAGCCCATGCCCGGGATGATCGAGGCGGCGGCCAGCGCACCCTCGGCTTGGTCGCCCCGCTCAAGAGCCCGCTGGTAGTCCCACACCGCCATTGCCTGTCCAACTCCCGGAGCCAGAGACAGGGCCCCACGAAGCATCGGGTTCTGTTCGGCCCACAGGTAGTAGTCGTCGCGGATGTTCATGTCCCAACTATAGGACAGAGCGGAGATTAGGTGAGGCTCCGCCCCGGAGGCGGAACCACCCCCCTCGACGCGCCGCTGGCCGATCCCACAGGGAGAGAGGGATAGAAGGGGAGATAGCTGCTCGGCATGGGAGGGGGAGCGGGGCTCGCCTTCAACCCACCCCTTGACATCAAGAGCCAAGGCGGAGCGGGGTCGGTGGACAAACCCACCCCTTGACATCGACGGATGAGGGGGTGCGGGAGAGGCGGACAGACCCACCCCTTGACGCCAAGAAA
>Ga0181343_1000234_pt1 | contig 26507 bp, 37 predicted proteins | sample Su13VDMLBSD_FD_130110 | JGI IMG/M metagenome (GOLD analysis project Ga0181343, IMG submission 130110) | Freshwater viral communities from Lake Michigan, USA - Su13.VD.MLB.S.D | ecosystem: Environmental > Aquatic > Freshwater > Lake | place: USA: Michigan | collected 2013-07-15
CAAGTTGGATGAGGGTTGCGTACCAACCCCATTTGATAGCGAACGCATCGCCGCCGCTTCCGTTCGAATTAAAGAGTGTATCAAAGTTTCCAATCGTTCCGCTTTGATATTCCAAAAAAAAAGCATTGCGCCGCTAAACAGGTCCGCGGGCATTTCCTTAAACGCGTCCGCGTTCTCCTTCGCCGTGTACTTCGCGACAACGTACTTGTCGCCGCCCTTGATTCGGATTGGCCGATAAAGAATCGACATCAGCCGATGCGCGTTCGGCCAAAAATCCGATTGGTATTTCTCGCAATCAATCCATTCCCCAACGCTGAATTCCGACCAATCCGGAATAAAGCCGTATTCGGTCCCGTTCAACCGGAACGTCTTGCGATGTACGGCTTCCTCTTTTAAGCCATTATAAGACCCAAGAATCGATTCGATTTCATCGGGCGTAAGTTCCCTTGCCTTCGCTTCCGAAATGCGAAGGAGGGACGCCGTTTTAACGACGTCGGACGCGTCGGACATCGCGACCTGCAATTGACCCAACGTAAGGTCGCCCCAATTCTTCGGATTCGGCATTTCCTTATTGACGGAATATCGGTGATTCCTTCAAAGTTAGGCACAAAAAAAGGGGCCGAAGCCCCTTGCGTGTTGCTTGCTTGCATCGATTCACCAACAACCCTTTTTCATTTCTTTCTTGATTTCAGCGCGACGGGCGATTGCATCCTTCTTTGTGCTGAAATAATCGGAAGTGTACCCATCGGAAACTTGAATGAAATAGCCCCATTCCGTTGCCTCCAAATAAATTGTTTTGCCGTTTACAATTTCAATTTGGGTTTTGCAATTAGCGTTCATCGTTGTGCGTGTTGTTGTTTGACCCCACAAAGATACGGGACTTTTTTTGTCCTGCAACATTTCCGCAAACTTTTTTTTCGTTAGCCGATTCGGTACTTCCCGAAGTTGGGGTTCGATTGGTTGAACATCGCCGCGTAACGCGCCGCGTCGATTGCGTGATTGAAGGCGTCGACGGGTTCGTTCAGGACGCGTCCGTTTTTGTCTTCCCGCCATTTGTAGTTCCGCAACTCTTTAATGAGGTTCACGCTTCGCGATGTAACCGCCATCGGGCGCGAATGCAAGAATTGGATTCCCGCCCGGACCGAATCCGGACCCTTCTTCGCCGGGTGTACGTTCAACCCGTATCCGTGCAATTCGTCAATCGATTTCGGTTCGGCAGAATCGGCGACAACTTGCGATTTGCCTACGTTCAGAAGTTGCGCGATTTGCCGATTGGACAACCCGGTTTGATACATCACTTCGTCGAACAAGAACCCCGACCCATTCGTGTAAACCGCGACGCACGCCGTCGGGTCGTTCGTGTATCCGAAGTCCAACCCGTACCCAAGCAAACGCCATTCCGCGCCGATTTCCTCAACTTGGATGTAATGGTTAAAAATGGTGCTTCGGGATTGCCCGCGTTCCCCCAATCCGTACACGCGCCAAAAGTTCGAATCGGCATCCTTCAAGCGTTCGATTTCTGCAATCAACGCCGGGTCAAGATGCGGATTGTCCTTGTATGTCGTTTGAAAAAACGCCGCATCGTCCCGCGGGATTACGTCGTTATAAATCCAATGGAATTCTTCGGACGGGTTGTAGTCAAGTAAGATGTTCCCGGTTGTCCTGATGAGCAATTGCCGCCAATCTTCAAGCGTCAATTCGTTCGCCTCATTGATGTACAAAACGTCCCGCTTCCGTCCCCGAACTTTCTGCGGTTGGTCAACGCTGATGAACTCAACGAGGTTCCCGAAGAGAATGTAGGTCGCTTCTGATTTGTTGTGGAATTCCTCCGAATACGCGTCTTCCCGATTGAGGATTTCGAAGAAGTCCCGCATTACGGACGCGCGCAACGCGGGGAACGTCTTGCGGCAAATCGTAATCGTCGCCCCGGCGTTCTTGTTTTGATAGCAAAGTTCAATGAGAACGAGAAGAAGGGAATACGTTTTGCCCGAACGCGTCCCGCCTTGATGGACCTGAACGCGCTTCGTGCATCCCTTCGCGTCGTAGTACGTCCGGGCAAGTTTCATTCCTTGAACCACGACAACGGGCGCGATTCCTCAACTTGGATTTCTTGACGTTCGACGTATCCGCGCGCCTTGCCTTTCGTCTTCAAGAAGAAGATAACCGCCGCGGGGTTTTTGTCCTTGATTAGGGCGTGCAAATGTGATTCCGCGAAATCAATTGCTTGTTCCCCGATAAGCCGAACCGCTTCCTTGTATTCCGCGTCTTCCTCCATCCATCGATAATGCGTTTCACGTGAAACATCCGCGGCGCGCGCGGCGGTCGTTACAATCCCAAGCGATTTTTCGAGGGCGGCAAGCATCGCCCGTTTTTTAGTTGTCATTATTCGTCAGGTTTGGAGCGAATCAATTGCGCGTTTCGGATAAGGAATCGGGGCAAATTGGTTTTTTATTTTCTTGTCGAAAAAATAGACGTACTTGTATTTTCCCGCTTTTTTTCGTTTCGGCAACTTCTTGAAATCAACGTTCCATTCATATCTTGCCCGGTCGTGCGTCCATTTGCCTTTGTATAAATACTCCACGCCTGAACTTTTTATTTCTTCAATAAGCGTCCAATTGGTTGCTTGATAAATTGTGCCAATGTGATTTTGTCCTTTGTCGGCGTAACTAACAACCGCCTTTAATGTCGGCGCGTCGCGTTTTAATGCGCGCAAACTTGCCCCCAACGCTTTACTTGTTGCGCTTTGTTTCCCGTTTAACGCAACCCGAACTAATTCCACAAATTGCCCTTGCATTAATCCTATACTTTCGCCCATTTTCGCGCTTGCGCCGGGTCCGTATATAATAACCCCGCACCATTTTTCATCTTCAAAAACCGCGTAAGCAACCGAAACAGCCGGAACAACTTTCGCGTAGTGAAAATGCTTACACGCGTATTCAATCGCAACGCGCGATGCGGGTTCAAGTTTCATATTTCGCCCGCTGAAACTGAATAAAACGCCCCGGGATATTTGCGGTCAATCAACTCTTGTATTTCGTTTTCCGCGTCTTGTAAATGTTCGACGTCCTTAAACGTGATTTTCATTGTTGCGGGCTTGTTTTTGTCTTCCCCCAATAATTCGTCAAGCGTCGGTTCATCTTCGGGCAATTGCCATACGTCCAAACCCCATTCCTCCAATTCCGCCGCGTCCCATTCGTTCGCAAGTATGTCCCAATCCCATTCCCCGAAGCCGACGTTGTCCTTAATCAGGAACTCGGATTGCTTGTTTTCCGTCCATTTAACGACGTAAACGGGGACGTCCTTTATCCCGGCTTCCCGCAACGCCTTTAATCGCATATTGCCCCCTAAAACGACGCCGTCGGACGTGCATACAATCGGGCGCGCTTCGAGCATTTCGGGAAAGTCCTTGACGGATTGAACCAGTTTGCGAAACTTATCGTCCTTAATCGTTCGCGGGTTGTTCGGGTTTTCCCGCAAATCCGCGACGGGCATTCGTTTAATCATTGTGCAAGATATTTCCGCGAACGTCTTCCGCGACAACCTGCAACCAAAGCGTTTCCGTCGTGTCCATCGGTCGCGCGAATTCGCGTTGCGCGATTGGTTCGTTCTTCAACATCGGGTTCTTCGCGCCGTAGTAATGGATAAGCCCGGCTTCGGCGTACGCAAGGATGTTGCGCGCGATTTCTTCGCGTTCTTCGGGCGTGTAAATCAGGTCCATTCCTTAATGTATTCCCGGTATTCTTCAAAAAATCCTTCCGATTCCCCAAGCCGAACCCATTTCAGGAACCGCGTTTTGCGCCGCAATTCGGCGTATTTCTTCCGTTCGGCTTCAAGCCAAACGATGCGCCAAACGCCGTGTTCGTTTTGATGAATTGCGCCCGCGTCCTGCATCATTGACAACGTCGCCGTAAGCGTTTGATGCTTGACCTTCGTAACCTTCCGCATTGCATCAAGGTTCATCGGTCCCCATTCGTCCATTAGGACATATATTTTTTCTGCAATCGTCTTCGGAAGCCCGGTTTCAACCGCCTTCCGGTACGCCTCAATGCTTTGCTTGCTCATCGCTTGTTCAAGTGTGTTCGAACCTTCTGAATGATGGACGCCTTGAAATCCTCAATTGCGCGTTCAAGGTCCTTTTCGAATTGTAGGTCCTCGTGCCATTCGTTGAAATCGCGCGCGGCGCGTTCAGGCATCGACGTTGATTGAATGTTGGGCATTGTTGTTTGATGAAGCCCCCGACCGAAGCCGGGGGCGATTTGTTTTCTTATCCGTTGATGAACTCAACCGCAAGTTCCGCGGCCGTGTTGAAATCGTAGTAACGCATCATTGTCGAGTATCCATTTTTTTTCAGGGACAAAGAAAAACGGCCACATTCATTTTGAGTAATCGTTGCTTCCTTGCCGTTTGACTCCATGGAAATCATTCCCGATTTGGTCGCTTTGAAATCTTCAAAAGTCACTTGTTGCTTGTTCATCGTCGTTTTTCTTTCGTTGTTTGACCCGACAAACATACGATGCTTTTTCTTCCCTGCAAACTTTTCGGAAAGTTTTTTTTCGATCGATGGGCAATCAAGCCCAACGCGGCAAATCAAGTTCCTTGCAACCGCCGAAGTACGCCGCGGGTTCCCCGTCCCATTCAACGAACTTCCGAACAAGCCCCTTCGCCCTTTGGTATGCCATTTCGTGCGCGCGTTCGCTTTGGATGTAAACGGCGCAATTGTACGGGGCGACGTTCTCGATTGCAATCCAATAGAACCGCGATTCAACGCAAGCCGTTCGATACAACGCGGCTTGTTCATGGTACATCGACAAATGCGCCGCCCGTGCGAATCCTTCCGGGGAAGCGTCCGCGCACGTCTTCAGGTCGAGGATGAACGCGCCCTTCCTCCAAGCGTCGACAATGCCTTTTACATACGTCCCTTCAAAATATCGGTAAACGGGTTCTTCATATATACATCCTTCGAGCAATTCGACCGCGGCGGGGTTGCTCATTACCGAATCCCGCATTCGAAGCATCGCTTGAAAATCGGCTTCCGAAATCATTTCCCGCCCGCTTGCGCTGAACGATTCGAACGCCGCCTTGCCTTCCTTCGTCCGGCGGTCCATCTTCGGAAGCACGATGTACCTTAAATCGAATTGGTCGGGTTCAAGTACGAAACAATGGAACGCGCTTCCGAAGGTCATTGCGTCGGTTTTCGGCGCGTCCCCGGCGATATACTGCAAGTAATGGTTCGGCGATTTGGCAAACGCCTTTAAAGCCGAAAATGAAATGTAATCGCGTTTCATGTTTATTCTTCGATTAGGTGTTGCGCGATTTCTAAAAAATTGACGTCTTCAATCCAAGCGTTAACCCAACCGGAAATCATCGAATTTGCCTTGCTTTGGGTCAATTCATCGTCGATAAAATCTACAACCATTGCTTGCAAATATTTCGCGCGGTCGTATTCGCTCATTTCAAGAAATTCGCGGTCCGTTTCAAATCCTTCGGTTCCGTCGAAAAATTCAATATATACGCGCCACGTCGCGTAATTGCTCCATCCGTTGTACTTGCTCATCTTCTTTCGTTGTTTAGTAAAGCCCCGCGACCGAAGCCGCGGGGCGGGTTGTTTGTTTGGTTTAGTTCAGGACCTGAAACACCTTCTTCGGGTTGACAATCAAGGTGTAAAGCGAATGCCAATGTTCCCGTTTTCCGGTTGTAAGAATCTTTGTAACCTTCCCCTTCAATACAATTTGCCCCGTGCGTAATTGGTCCGTGTATTGAACCTGCATTTCAAACGTTTCCAAGAAGCCATTGTTGTACAAGCCATTGTTGTACTTCAATGTCATTCCTTCTTCGACGTTTGCCGCTTTGGTCAATTTCGCGTTGTTCATTTTGCGTGTCTTTCGTTGTTTGACCCCACAAAAATAGACAAGGAATTTCCCCGCGCAACAAAAACGCAAACTTTTTTTTTCCTACTTCTTCGGGGTTGCCTCAATCGCGTATTGGTCCGGGTCGTTCGAAAGGAGGTTTCGGATTTCCCGGATGCGTTCACGTAAGCACGACGAACACGTTGTAGCGGACGCTTGCGACCCGGACGCCTTCGAATAGATTTCCGCAAGGCGCGCGTTGTCTTCGGCGGTTATTTGGTTCCCAAGCCCGCCCAAAAATTCGGCGATTTCTTGCGCTTCTTGGGGACTGATTACGCCGCCCCATTTCCCAAGCGGGCAATGTGCCGTCTTGAATTGGGTTTTCACGGGCATAACGCATCCGCACAACTGAACCTTTTTAACGCGCTTCCCCTTCAAGATGGGTCCGCACGTACGCGTTGATTGGACGTAATGGGGGCAACCCTTACAAATCGAAAGGCGTTCCGCCCTTACTTCTTGATTGACGAACAACATTCGCAAGTGATTTTTTCGTTCTTGATAGGGATTGATAAAGCGTCGCGGGTTTAATCCCGGATTCGCGCGCGACGTCCGCAAGGTTCGTGCCTTCGATGTAAAGCCGAATTATCGTCTTGTCGAAGAATCCCAAGCGGTCAATGTATAGTTCCATTTGTTCAAGCCGGATTGCCGTTTGCAAATCCGGTTCCTCCGAAAGTTCAGGCATCGCGCCGCGGTCCTCGATTCGATATATCTTCTTGAATTGCCCGCGCGTCGCTTCAACGTACATCGCCGTACAAAAGTAGCCCATCGGCTTTTCCGGAAACGGCTTGTCGATTACTCGCAGATACACGTGCGAAACCAAATCGCCATCATCCGTCGTGAACCGCCTTGCGATTTTCAGCAAGTACGCGTAATTCGTTGATACGAATTCATCCCAAGAACTTTTCGAATTCACGTACTTCGCCCGAATAAAACCTGATTAAAGCCTCCAAATCCTCATTGGAATAACGCGCGGCGCGGTTGCTTCTTATAAGGATTTCTTCCGCGGTTCCTTCGCCGTGTATGGCATCGATTTTCAAGCCGAATTCGTATTGCCGCCCGCCGTTCATATTGCAACGTTTGCATTGAAACTGAACGTTCACCGGGTCCCATCGCGTCGCGTACTTCGAACGCGTAATGAAATGCCCGGCGTCTACTTCCCGGTAATGCCGCCGAACGTTACACGTGAAACATTCCGCGTGTCCTGATTCGTCGCAAACGCGCATCCGGATGTAACGCGAAAAAACCGAATCCAACTTTGCAACCAATCCCGCGCGCTTCGTTCCCATAAGCAAATAATTATTTCGTTAGGTCGCCGACGCTTGCAATTGCCCGTCGTGCGCGGCTTCCGGCGTTTGCGTGTTCCGTTCTGCATCGCGTTTGCGAATCGCTTCGCGTTCCTCGAACGACAACTTCGAACGCCGTTGCAGGATTTCCGCGTAGGTCGGGCGAACGTCCGGCAAGGAATCGATAAATTCTTGGAACAAAGGCGCGCGCAACGCTTCTTCTTCAATCGCTTCTTTGTAGTGCTTTTCCCTGAATTCGCAAGCAACGTTCACGTCGTATTCCCGAAGGGCTTTGCAAATCGTCGGCGTATCAAGCCGCCCGAAAAGGTCGATTTTTCCGCGCCGGATTTGAGAAAATACGTGCAATACTTCCTCGACCTTCAACGTCTTGAATTCGTCAATGATGTCTTCAATCGCCGTATAAACGTCTTCCTCCGAATTGAAGGTATTGTTGACCTTGACGGCGTTCGTAAGGGCGACCAATTCGCGCCCAAGAACGGCGCGCAAATACGCGCCTTCATCCTTGTTCGCCCGTGAAACGCTGATGCCATTGCGGTGCATTTGTTCCGGCGTTCCGACCTTCAAGATGCCGTTCGAATCCCGTTCGCGTAAGTTGTACGCGGTTGTTAGCGCGTTTGATTGGGAAGAATCCTTTCCAACCGGATGCGATGGATTGGCCAATGATTTCAATTGCGGTTCGTTCATCGTTGTTCGCGATTTTTTGCAGGAAATGTAACGCGGCTTGTTGGGTAACGGGGCTTTTGTACTTGAACCCGGATTCAGCGCGTCGGTATTCAAGCCATTGCGCCCAAGCGGATGCGAAATCCGAACCCGAAAAAGGCATTTCAATCCCTTGTTTAGTATCTTGTTTAGTAGATTGTTTAGTATATTGTTTAGTATGTGCGCCTTTTCGCGCAACTTTTGCGCTTTTTTGCGCAACTTCTTGCGCCTTTTCGCGCAAATCCTCGCGCCTAAATGCGCAACTTCCCGAAGGTACTTGCGCTGAAATGCGCAAGTTTCGGTTGCCGCCCCATCCATCGCGTTCAAGGAACCCGCCCCGGATAAGGGCAAGCAAAATCCGGCGGGCTTGTTGTTCCGTGCAATCGAGGCGTTCGGCAAAATGCGCGTCCGACGCGAAGCATTCGCGCCCCGTGTCCGTGAACGAAGCAACTTCCGCAAGGTAGATGCGTTCCGCGAACGACAACGGAAGCCGATATATCCGTTCAGGAATCCAAACCCCGGCGCGTTCCATAAATTACTTCTTCTTGTTCGGTTACGGCGGTTGCCATTGAATCAAAATCTGCGCCAGTCAATTTCCCGTATTCGCGGGAATACTTGAGGAAGTTGCGCGGGGTTTGGTATATCCAATTCCGAAGCGTCGGAATCGTCAATTGCATCGCTTCCGCCGTTTCCGTTATGCTCCGGTAGTGGCTCAAAAAAAGCAATTCGAGGGGCGTTTTTCCGTTCAAATTCATCAATCCAATGTTGTGCTTGTTCAGCGGTTAGGTTTCCAATTTTCATCAATCCGGACATATTCGCGAAGGGGCTTGTTCGCCAATACACGCGCAAATCCGTTTCCGTTGTCTTGTCTTGTGCAAGCGGTCGGGACATTACGATTTCCGTTCAAGCGTTGCCGCGATTTCGTCGCGAAGTTCGAGCAACGCGATTGCGTTGCGTTTAAGCGCATCAAACGTAGCGTCCGGACCCAACATACCAATCGATTGCCCAACCGCCCACGACGCGTCTATACGGCGTTGTACGGCGTCCTTTTCAGCGGGCGAACGTTGCGCGCCGCCGAACGTGTCCGGCTTGCTGAATTTAAACTTCAATCCGTACGTTCCTTCCGTGGCTTCAACGTTCACTTCGTCGCCGATTTTCCAAGTGTCCGGACGCTTCATATTCACTTGCCCAATCCGCCCGTCGTCAAGCGTCGCTTCGGTTTCGTACATCGTCCCGAACTTCCCTTCCCATTGCTTCGGGGTTGTCATTTGTGTAATTTTCATTTGTCGTGGTTTTTGTGGATGTATTCGTTCAATTTGTCAATTGCGGATTCGACATTGTGCCAATGCCATTCTATCCCGTAATCGTCTTTGCCTTGCAAGCGTTCGCGCCAAAAGGCGAAGTACTCGTTCACGTCGTCTTTGAATTCGTTCATTACATCAGGTAGATTTGAAGGCGAATTGAAGGTTCCGTGTACGGGGTTTTGTACGGCATTTCAAATCCGATTTCCCCGTACTTCAATTCAAATTCGCCGTCGTAAAACTGAACGATTGCCATCAACGCCGTAATCGATTCCGGGGTTGGTCGCGCTTGAATCGTTATCGACGGCGTGTCCCGTAACGTAACGACGTACGCGTTATTCAGAAGGTATGCCCAATGTTCCTTCACCGGGGTTGTCTCCATAAGATGTTCGCACGTTGTGCGAAGGGCGCATTGGATGCTTGCCATTGTCTTCGTTGTTTGAAGTTATTAGTTGTTCATAAATTCAAGCGCGCATTGCATCGCGGCTTTTTTGGTTGCGTAGCGGCAAGAATTCCGGAATCCCGGCTTTGCCATTGCGCAAACCCAACCCGTATTTCCTTTGGTTACGTATGCGCTTCTTTCTTCCGTGCGGCAAGAAAGAATGTGCTTCGTCTTAATGAAATCTTGGGTGGTTACTTGCTGATTCATCGTCGTTTTGTTTCGTTGTTTGTTTGGCAAAGATATACAACCTTTTTCGCCCTGCAAACTTTCTTGCAACTTTTTTTTCAGGATGGGGAAAAAAGTAGGGGACCCCGTCGTTACGAAGCCCCCTATCAAACAACAACGAAGGCGATGAATCGCTTCAGCGCAAAGTTAATCCATAAACGAAAGGCAAAGGGGCAAAATCGCCACAAGGCACAACGCGACGTTGGGCCACGTCGTACCATTCAAAAGGATGTCGTTGCAGGCGGTCGCCGCAATCAATCCCCCAATCGTCCGTTTCGCGCTCCATCGCTTCAAATCTCCTTTCGTTTTAAACGCTTCCGTCAAATCAAACGCCCCCAACAAATCAAGGATTTTCATTTGCGCTTGTCCGGGACGATTGCGTTTACCAATCGCGCCAATGCCGACGAAATTTTGTTGTCCTTCGTGGACGGCGTCAGGTTCGCTACGACGTCGAAGAAGACGATTGCGGCGGGCAAAAGGATTGCCCAATTTTCCTTCAAGAATTCCATTGTTTCGGGGTTTCAATGTTTGGGAAGTTGGTTCGTCGGGTCAAGTTTCAGGTCCGCGAATTTCTCGGAAACCTGAAACGAGGGGCACGCCTTCGCGTTCGTGAAATCGTTGTGCCCGTATACTTCGAGCGGTCCGTATTGCGCGCGCAATGTTTTCACCATTTGCCGAAAGGCGGCTTCCTGTTTTTCGTTCATCGTGTCAAGCGGCTTCTTATCCGAACCGACGCCCCCGATATAGCAAACCCCAATGCTCGATTCGTTCCATCCTGAAATGTGCGCGCCGGGTTTCCACAATGCGCGTCCCAACTCGACCTTCCCGTTCAAGCGAATAACGTAATGGTATCCTATATCCGACCACCTTTTGGCTTTGTGCCATTGCCGAATTTCTTTTGCGCCGATGTCCAACGTAACCGGGGACGCTGAACAATGCAGGGCGATAAACTTTAAATCACGCATTGAAAATTGCTTTTAACCACGAAATAACCGACAACGCGAACGCTCCAAGGGCGGTCCAATACTTGCGTTCTAAACTCGTAATCCGGCGGTCGAAATCGTCAATCCCTTCTTTGTGATTGTCCAATTTTGTCTCGATTCGCACAATCGCCCGCTCGATTTTGTTTAGTTGTTCTTGCACGTTCAACCCAAAGTTTTAGCCGTTCCTCGTTCGATTTGCGGTTGTTCTTCAACACGTAGAATACAATTCGGGGTTGTTCGTGTAACGCCCCGCGCCCTTGCTGAACGTCAACCCGCTTTGATAGTACACGAATGGTTGCGCGCAAATCCGGTTTTGCGTGTTCGTCCCGTATTCAGGAATTGACGTAACGTTGTGGCACAAATACTTGTGCATTTGCGCCGTGTAAAAATTGGCATTCTGCCTGCAACGCTCAACTTCCCGATGCAAATCGCCTTGCGAAATCGCGCTTGTATTATCGCTCGAACGAATGACCAACCCGCCGTTGTCAATCTTGACGTACAACGTCGGCAATAACTCGACCATTGTCCACCACGCCGCCGCTTTGCGAACGTAGTTTTCCATCAAGGTCAAGTAAGCCCCGGCAAGCGTGTTGTTCTGAACCTTCGTGCGTAGCGCGTCGTACAAATCAGAACCTAAATACAATTGAAGCGTTTTGTCTTGCGCAATTAGGACGGCTTGCGAAATGTAATTTTCATCAACGCCGCCGTTAAGCATCGTTGTGCGCTTCAAGTAATTCGGGGAAACGAAAAGAACTTCGGGCATCTTATCGGGGCGTTGTGAATTTGCGGGGTTTCAGAAATCCGCGGTTCTTCATATCCCGCGGACGTTGCGCAACGCGCTTGTCGTTTTCTTCAAGACGATTCCGGTTGCGGTCCTCAATCGGAAGGGCGCGGATTATCCGTTGCGCTTCGTTTACGGAAATCAGTTTGTTGTTCTTCTGCAAATACGTTTGCCGCATCCAAAAATGCCGACAAGAACCGCCGCCTTTGTACAACCAAATGTCATACGTCGCCGCCCCGTTCGGTCCCCAACCGGGGTTGACGGCTTGCGAACCCGCGGCAAGGATGTCTTCCTTCCGGTACACCTTCGCCGCGTCAATCATACGCGAACAAAAGTCCCGCGAATCATCGTCGGCAAGCGTTGTCGGCGCGTACGCGTAGCGGACCCGGACAATTTCCGTGTCTTGTTCCGAAGCGCGCGCGGGCGTGTTGCGCAAAGTCCTTGCGAACGTCCACGCCGAATCAAGGATTTGTTCGTTGTCGTAATCAACGGGGCGTTCGTCGACCAATTCCCAATCGTCCCCCATCGTTTCGCCCTTGTCCAACAAGTAATTGAACGCGTCCGACAAATCGACCTTCGCAAGCATTGTTTCCGCGGGTTCCTCGAACATCCGTTCGGCGGCTTCTTGCGGGAATTGAAGCATCGTAACAAGCAATTGAATCGCTTGCGCTTGCGTCAATTCACCCAAGCCGACCTTCGCGATAATATCGATTGCGGAACTTACTTGAATGCCCGTGTACGATTGTTCAACGTTCGCTTCCTCAACCGCCGTGCCGACCGCAAACGCTTCTTCGGGGACGCCTGAAGCCCGCAGAAGTTGCGTGCACGTTTCAATCAAAAGGTCGCGCATCGGCTGAACTACTTGTTCGTCGAATTGTTCCGCCGATTCCGCAAGTTCCGCGCCGCCGCCCAACTTCCCCGGAACCAAAACGCCGAACATTTGCGGGTTCGTAACGCGATGCCCAATCATTATTTTGGACGTCGTTTCTTCCGACAAAAATTGATATTGCTTGTCCGCGTCGGATAGCGGGAACGGCTCAATAGACGGGCGTCGGTCGGGCGAATCGGAAAAGGTCATAAAAAACTTGCCCGCGTTCTGCGGACCCGTCGTTTCCCGTTCGATATTATTGCGGATTTGGCGTCGTTCTTCATCGTCCGGAACCCCGTTCGAGAAGTGAATTGCGAACGACGGCGACAACCCGTTTTTGATGTTGTTTATATGGAAAACCGAAATCTCTTTTTCAAGTTCGACGTAGTTAATCGCGCCTATGTAATCCGGCTTCGCGTAGTATTGCGCGCCGATTGTGAACGGATGAACGGCAAGAATTTGAACGGGTTGTTCGTTCTTCAACTTGGGGTTGAAGCGCGGGACAACTTCGGGTTCTTCTTTGCTTGCCCAATCTTTTGAATAAAAGTACGCTTGTACTTCTTCGTCTTCGTTTGCAATCCCTGAACGGACGTTTTCAAACGGAAGATGCCGAACGTTCGCAATCGTGGCGCGGTCAAGCGACCAAATAATTTCAAGATAGAACCCCGCTTGAACCTTCAAATCGACCGCACATTTTCGCAGTTCGTCGTTAATGTCCCATTGCTCGAAAAGCAACCGCCCTTCGAGGGACTGAACGTCGAAACCTTGCCCGAAAATCAATTGGGCAATCGTATTGCAAAGGGCGTTATGCGTCGGGCTTGAATGGTATAATTCAATCAAGTATTGCGGAAACAAATTATCGTCCCCGTACGCAACGAATTCGTCCGTTACCTTTTCCCGATAAGAACGCGCGACGTACTTTGACAAGGAAAGAACGGACGCGCTTTGTTTACGCTTCGTAGTAAACGAAGTTATCGGGGATTGTGATTGTTGGGAAGGTCGTAATTGTCGGCCCATTTATTTTTAAGGTTCCTTGTTCGATTTGTGCGACAACCGCAATGTTATTCGGGTCCTTGTTCGTGCTTGAATTCTGAACGAAAACGAAGTAATCCCATTCGCCGAATTCAGAAATCAAGACGTTGTTCGTCGAATTGGTATCCGTCCGAACTCGAATCGCCGTATATCTTGGGTTGTCGGTTTCAACGTCCGCGACAAAATACAAATCTTCCCCGGTTACGCGGTTCACTATCTTAAAAAGGTAGTGCGTGTAAGCGTAATCCCGCGCGGCATCCTGCAAGGTCAAATGCAAGATTTGTTCGCCCGATAAAGGATTGAGATAAAGCATTTCTTGTATAACGCGATAACGAGAAAAAAAGAACGGGACCGAAGCCCCGTCCCCTTTTCAACCTTGACCCATTAGTTGCCCGCCGTGAACGTCAGCAACGTTTGCGTTCCCGTCAAGAACGGCGCGGGAACCTTTTCTTCCGCCGTGAACGTCAGCGTATATCCGTACAAATCGCCGGGGTTCGTTCCGGTTGCGAACGTGCCGCCGGTTACCAAACATCCGTTTGTATGCCCAAGAATCACTTTGTCGCCGTTCAGCGTTTCGACGATGACGATTAGATGTCCCTTGACCAAATCCGCAATTTCCGCGTTCACGCCCGCCTCCATTTTAGGAATCGTGCATTCGAAAACTTGCGAATAAAAGACGCTTCCCGTCGACGCTTCCGCGTTGATTGTTTGCGTTAACTGACTCGCATTTTTAACGAGGTCAAACCCGTAAACAATCTTCGCCGAAGTTGCGTCCGTAATCGCGCCCGCGGTCGGATTGCCAAAAATCCCGTCCGCGAACGTTCCAATCCAAGCGCGCTTTACGCCGCCGATTGCATCGCGGCAAGGAATGCCCCGACCCGAAATTGTAATTGTGCAAGCCATTGTTTCAATTTTGGGAATTAGGGGACGAACCGAAGCCCGTCCCCTTCTTCGGGTTTATTAGGACGTACGACGTGCAATCGCGTACGAATCGTGGTCAATTACTTGCGTTCCCGCGGTAATTGCAATCATCGCCCGCGTAGCGTCTTCAAGCGTCGAATCATTCAGGTTTGCAACCGCCGCCGCCGTAGCGAAATCGTTGCCCGTCAAATCGGTTCCAAACGCAAGGTTTTCCGCCTTCGAGAAAAGGAAGGTATCCGCGGGCATTCCGCGCGGCGTTACAATCCGGTATCCGGCGTATTGGCTTACTTGCTCATTCGGCAAGTACAACGAACCATTTGCAGAACCCAAAGCCGCGTAGTACAACGCCTTCATTCCGGGCGACATATAAAGCAACGTGTCCGGGTCGCCCGCGATGTCGCCGGGGATTGCCGCCGCCAAAGCCGCAAGACGGGTCAAGATGTTTGTTGAATCGGTTGCGCCCGTCAACGCTTGCTCAACCGCCGGAGAAGCCGCGACGATTTTTGCAAGGAACCCGTTCATATAAGTAACCGCGCTTCCGCCCGTCGTGGCCCCGGTTGTAGAATTGTAAGCACCGCGCCACAAACCAACTTCAACGTCCTTCGCGGCTTGGGCGATAACGTAGCGAAGCATTGCTTCGTTCGTATCCGCGGGCGCGGTACGTGAATCGCGCATCATATCCGCTTCCCAAGTTGCAATAAGGTCGGAATTGCACAACTGCAATTTGATTTCCAACTTCGTCGTCGCAAGGATTACTTCCCCAAGCGTCGCCGCGCCGCCGTCGAACCCGCAAGTCCGCGCACGGAGGGAAGCCCCCGACCATTTCCGAAGAACCGCCGTGCCGACGACGTTCGGATAAAGGTTGCACCAATTGTTAACGATTGTATCCGCCGCCATAATAGCGGGCGTAACGTAGGGAAGCGCGGTTTTTCCGGCGTAGGTTCCCGTTGCGGCTGTAATGTTTGCCATTTTTATTCAGGAATTAAGAATTCGACATAAGGATTCGGACGCGTTCGGCTTCCGACAAATTGACCAAATCGGAAAGGGGAACGCGGTTCGGCTTGTTCATCCGCTGAACGCCTTTTGCGGCGGGTTGCTTCGCGAGGTTTTCAATCGCTTGTTCCTTTTCCGCGAACTTTTCTGCAATCGACGCTTGCACGCCGTTGATTGCGTCGGAAATCATTCGCTCAACTTCTTCGCGCGTAATGGTATCCGTCGCCGCCTCAACTTCCGTTTCGGTTTCGGCTTCGGTTTCAACTTCCGGTTCCATCCATTCCGCCACGACGCCTTCCGCGACAACGAATTTTACGCCGTTGTCAAGGTTGTAATCGCCGTCCGGCAAAGGAATTTGTTCGCCTTCGTCGTTCACGACAAAAACGGCAACCCCAACCGCCCATTCTTCCGCTTCGGTTTGGATTGTTTGTCCACTATCAAGGACGGCGGACGCGAACGCTTGCGCCTCCGCGGAAAGGGCGGTTGCGGCGTTCATCAGCATCTTCGCAACGCGTGTTTTCAAATCCATTTTTACAAGGTTTTGTTGGTATAACATTTTTCATTCAGGATGTTGACAAGGTCCGTCAACGAATCTTCGAAGGCGTCCCACGAAAACGCCGCGCTCAATTGGGTTTCGCCTTCCTTGCGTGTAAACAATCCTTCGATTGAAAAGCCCTTGACCTTCCCGCCCTTGACCCAATCCGACCACAACGTTTCATCGTCGATTTTCATCGAAACCATCCACGTTCCACGTGGAACATCCAAGCCGTACATCCGCGATTTGTCTTGTTCGCCTTCGACAATCCACGATTCGACGATTGTTGTTCCCGTAATCGGCGCTTGATGTTCAAGCGTTGCGTTGGCTTGGAATCCTGCCTTAAAATAAAGTTCCATCGCGCGCCGAATCGTTTCTTTTGAGAAGAAAATGAAGAATTCTTCTTCCCCTTTCCTTCTGTAAATCGGCTTGTCCGGAATCAACGCCGGACCCATCACAATGCGGCGTTCGTTGTCGACCGCTTTAAAGCGGAATTCATCCGACAACGCAACGAAATCTTCCTCGATTGCAGGGGACTCGACAAGGGAAATCGCTTGGATTCCGTACGCGTCCGATTCTTCGTCAATTACAAGTTCAAAAATGGTCATCCGAATAACGTTGATTGGTCCTTGATACGTTGGTTTGCTTGTTGGGCGTTGCTCACTTCCGAAGCCAAAACGTACGAACGAAGTCCCGTTTGGCTTGACGCTTGCCCCATAAACGAAAGGTCGATTTGCGGCGCGGTTACGGATGCCCCGCCCCCGCCTCCGGTTCCTCCGACGCTTGGGGGCGGCGGGGTTTCGCCGGGTTGGAACTTTTGCTTTGCGATGGTCGCGATTTGCGCCGCGCCGATTGCCGCGACGGATGCCGTTTGCAGGATTCGAAGGATTGTCGAGGGTTGCGTTTTGTCCGTCAACGCCGCAGTTATGCCTTCCGCCGTGCTGATTACGGCGTTTGTAATCCCGATTGCCTTGTTGATTGCGAAGTTCCGCTTCGCGCGCTTTTCATCGCCCTTCGTGAACGCGTCCGCAAGGGCGGCGATTGCCTGCATCGTGTTCCCCGCAATTGCCTTGCGCGATTCGTACAACGCTTTGTCCGCGGCGGCTTGTTTGTCGGCTTCGTCTTGCGCCTTCTTCGACGCGTCTTCGTCAAGTTTGGCTTTGTCTTCCGCCGCTTTTTTGTCCGCTTCCGCCTTCGCTACGCGTTGCCGTTCTTCGAGGGCTTCGATTTCAGCGACGCGGGCGGCTTCGATTTCCAACGTCGAAATTCCGTTTGCAATCGCAAGGGCTTCGAGCGCGTTGTACTTGTCCTCTATTGCCTTTACTTCCTTTTCTACTTCCGTCGCCCGCGCTTCCCAAACCGCCCCTTCGATTTGAAGCAGGGCGGCGGCTTGCGCTTCGGCGGCTTTGCGTTCTTCCTCCGCCTTCTTCGCGTTGTCTTCCGCTTCCTTCTTGTTCGCCGCGTCTACTTCCGCTTGTGCTTGTCCGCGTAGGGATTGAAGTTCGCCCTGCAACCGCTTCCGAAGGGCGAAGGATTCTTCGTCCAATCGGTAGATTTCCGCTTGCGCTTCGGCTTGCTTTTGTCGGTCTTCATCGCGCAACGTCCCCGCTTGTTGTGCAAGGCGGTTTTGTTCCGTTATGATGGACAAGTTTTCTTTTGCAATTCGCTTGCGTTCGGTCAACAATTGTTGCTCAATCCGGGTCGCCTTCTCGACCGCCGCAATCCGTTCGTTGATTGATTTCGTTTCATCGTCCGCGATAAATCGAAGTTCCCGGATTTGCTTGCGCGCCTTTGCGGTCGCGGCGATTTGGCTAATTTCCGCGTCCTCCAATTCCTGTAACCGGGCGGCAAGGTTGGACGCCGCCGTTGCCGCGTTTCCCGCTTCCTTCGCGATTTGTCCGACGCCGTTTGCGACCGCGATTGCGACGCCGGTAATCGGGTTCAGTTTCAACGCCGCTTCCCCGACCTTCGCGAAGCCCGCCTTCGCCGCTTCCGCCGCGCCCGCGAAATCCCCGGCGAATACCTTGCCGACCGCGGACGCCAAATCCTGAACGCCTCCAAGGATATTTTGGAATTGGTCAAGAACGTATTGCTTGACAAGCGAGCCGAATTGCGTCAACGCTTCTTTCGGCTTCGTGAAAAGCATTACAATACCTTCCCCAACCTTTGCCACAACCCCAACGAGAACGTCGAACGTTGCCTTCAATCCGGCGGTCGCCCGTTCGAGCATTTCCGCGCCGCGTTCCGTTTGCGTGAAATACGCAATGAGGGAACCCAACGCCGTAACGAATAAGCCGATTCCGGTTGCCGCAAGCGCAACTTTCGTCGCGTTCAACCCGGCGATAAGTTGCCGTATCCCCGCGCTCGATTCGACGATGCGCGAAGCGAACCCGCCCGTTACGTTGTCAAGCGCGCCGACAACCCGTTGCCCCGTCTTCCCTAAATTGTCAACGGCGTTTTCCGACGCTTCAAGGGCGGCATCAAGTTTTGTCGTATTCGCTTCGACGTCAATTACAACCTTGTTCTTTTTAGACATTCACCCAAAGGAAAAAGAATATCATTAGCCACCAACAAAAGACGATGAATCCGTAATAAATCAACGCCGCAAGAACGCCGTCCAATCGGCGAATCCATTTCTTCCGGCGCGGCTTTTTTAAGAAATGCATGGCGTCGATAATGTAACCGAAATCCGTTTGTTTCCTTATGTCCATTTATTCGGGTTGATAGCAAAAGCCCGTCGAAGAATCGTAGAAAAACCCGTAACGCTCGCAACATTCACGACCGCCCAAAAACGTTCCCGTCCCGTCCGGTTCAGTAAATTCAATCTTGCCCGTCCTTCCCGTGTACGGAAGATTTTCGCAATCGCGTCCCGCGTTCAATCGCTTCAACAATTTGATTGTTACGCATCCTTCTTGCGTCGCGTCGAAGCCGCTAATTTCAAGAACGCGCCATTCATTCCCGTACAAGCGGATAGCGTCGTTCCAATTGAAATCCCCAATATCAAGCGTATTTAAGCGAAACTTCGCGGTCAAAATCCGCGCGTCGCTTGAATACATATCGATTACATATTGGGACCAATATTTGAAATATAGCGTGTCTTGCGGATTGGCAATAATTGGGTAGAACGGCAACGCGATTCCGAACATCAACGAATCGTCGGCGCAATCCCCCAAAGTCCCGTTGTATGCAGTAAACAACGGATAATTTTCTAACGTGTCCGTCCCGCCGTTTTTGATTAGGAACTTGATATTTAGTTGCCCGTTCCAAAAGGCAAGATGCGGTTTGAGGTTGTCAATGCTCAAATCGTCCCCTTCGCGTTTCAGCAATCGCAACGCCTTGTAAGACGTCCCCGGAATGTAACTCGCGATGAAGGGCGAAAAGCCGCTTGTAACAAGTTCTTCCCCTTGCGCAAAATCGTTCGACGGGTCAAGGATTTGATGCCGCCCGTACGTGAACCCGCTTGATTCTTGGAACGCCTGATTCACTATGTCGCCGCCTTCCGAATGCGTCCAAGTATACGTTTTGCGTTGCAGGTCCGACGTAGGAGAAACGGCGATGTCTTGCGTCAAATCGATTTTGTTTGTCCAATCCTTCGCGGTTCCCGCGGACAAGTAATCGTTGATTGGCTCAACCGAAATCTTCGTTTTGTCGTACTTGTCCGGGACGAATACAAGGTTGAAACAACGTTGAAGCCCAAGCAAGAAATCCGCGCAACGGATGTCCGGCATATTGCGCGCGACGTCCAACGTCAACGCCGAAGGGAAGACGCCGTAAACGTTCCACGACGTGCCGCCGATTCCAAGCAATCCGTTCGTCGCGCCCGCGTAAAACGTTACGTTGCCCGCGCTGATTTGAAATTGCAAGTACCACGTTTGACCCGCGGTTGCGTTCAGCGTGTATCCGTACGGCATCACTTGTCCCCAAGCAACGGACGTGTCCGCGTCGGTTATGTTATTGAGGATTGTATACGAGGTTGTCCCGTTCGTAATCCGAAGCGACAACGTCGCGCCCGCCGTTGACAAATCAAACGCCAAATAACCGCGCATCAAGTACAACCCCGTCGTAGGAACTTGCCATTGACCCGCGGCGAAATCGCTTCCCAAATCGTAAAAATTCCCGCCGTCCGACAACTGCAATGTTGTCCAACCTGAAGGGGCCGTGAACGTCGTATTGCTTGTGAATCCCGCGAAAAATTTGATTTCTTGCCCTTGACCAATTGTATACTTCAAATCCCGCTTCCCGTTGTGAAGCATCATATACATCGCCGCGGCGTTGTTCAAGAACGATGATTGCAACGTGAACCCGTACGTCGTAAATATCTTTTCGACGATTGTTTTAACTCGAATAAACGGCGTCAAATCGCGCGGTTCTAACGCCGTGCTTGACGGGTTTACGCCGCCCGAACGCCAATTCGCGCCGCGGTCGACAACGCCGTACCTGATTTGCCCGGAATACAAATTGCCGTTCCAAGAATCCGTAACATTTGAATACGTGATTCCGTGATTGAAGGAAGCCCAATTTAAATCCTTCAACTTCGCATCGCCCATCGCGGACGCAAGCGTTTTCGCGCCGCCGAAAAATACCAATTCGAGGTCGACAAATTGTCCCTTTTGGACGTACCAATTCTTGACCTGCAAGAACCCGCGCATTATTTCAACGCCGCCGATAAGAAGCGCGCATTCCGTTTTGCGCTTGATGTCAAAGGGCATTACTTGGGACAAATCGTAAGCCCCGAAAACGCGTTGGTTGCGTTCGGTCAACGGGACGCGGAATGTCTGCGAATAATCCGACGCGGGATTGTTCACCTTTTGTACGTCCTGAAACGAATACGTCAAATTAACCGCTTCGTTTTCGTACAAATCCAATTGATACCAATTGGTACGTTGGGCAAGGATTGTCAGCATCGCAACGTTTGGGCAAGTTCAACGTTAATCGTGGCTTGGGTCAACTTGCCGGATGTCCGTACTTGATAGGACGCCGCCGTGTCCGTTACGCGTAAGGGAATCCAAGCGTTATCAACGCGCCCCATTACTTGCCGCGCCTTCATCAGGACGGGAAGCATCTTCGCCTCGGGGACGTCGAACAAGCCGTTCAGCGTGTACGATTGCGAAGCCGTCTTTTGATACGGGACCGCATCCGCCGCGTACGTGTTCCACGACGAAACGCCGTATTCGGTGTAATCGATTAAGCCCTTCTTGTAGGTCTTTTCTTCCGTCCGAATCGTACGCGACGAATTGTTGAAGAACCGCAAATAATCCCAACCGCCGCGCGTATTGCTAAACGCAACCAAAACCGAATCGTTGCGGTTGCCGGGGCATTTCCTTGTAACGCGAATTGCCTTCCCGCGAATCGTAAGCGTCCCCGCTGAAACGGGATAAATCGTGTATTGTTTCCAATTCGTAAGCGAAACAGACGGGATTGCTTCGACGTTTACGGGCATCAGCGGCGCGTACATCAGGAACCCGTTCGTCGTGTTCGTCGACGGAAGTTGCGCGCCGTTCGCCGCGTTAATCGTTAGCGTTGTGGTCGTGGTTACGTTGCTTGTATTCGTAACCGCGTACATCAGCGAATCCCCTGAAAAAACCGCGTTGCGAATCAGGCAAGCAATAACCCCTTCGTCTTCGTCCGCCGCTTCAAGGTCAATGTAATCCCCGACAACTTCGCGGTCGGTCAACCAAAATTTCTTCGTCGAATCGGTCCCGTAATAATCCGAAAACGAAGGATGCATTCCGGACGAAAGTTGTTCGTATCCGTCGAAGAAGTATCCCGTCGCAGTTGCCTGAACCGCGGATTCGGTCCCGGTATATTCTCCAAGTTTTACTTCGTACTTGCGGATATTGTTCGTCCCGCTTGTTAACGCGAACGTCGCGTTCGGGGAATGAATGATTCCTTGGACGCCGTTGCGCGAATCGTCGACCTTGCATCGCCCCTGAATGACGCGCCCCAAATCGAACGTCGCGGACGCGTTGTCGTTCGGCGTTAAATAGTATTTGCCGATAAGCGTTCCATCCTCATAAACCCAAACAATAAACCGAAACGTACTTGTGTACGCAATGTCCGTTTCGAACGCGTACATCAAGTGTTGCCCCGCGGGTTTGAACGTGTCCGCGCCGGGCGTTTGTAGGAACGTGCTTGCCATTAGATTTTAATCTTTGCGGACCTTGAATTGACGCGGATTGTCATTCGTTCGACCGCGCTTTGCCCGATTGCTTGCGCAAGCGGCGCGCCGTGTTTTACAATCGCGTGTTCGAATCCGCTAACGAAATAACGGACGCCTTCGATTCCCTTACGTTTGATTGAACGCGCGATGAGGAACGCGGCGGAATTCAAGCCGCGTTCGGTTTGCTTGATAAATTGCCCGTCCTTGTTTCGAAGCCGGACGGGTTTAACGCGCATCCATTGAAGGACCGCTTCCCGCGGCGGTTGCTTCGTCTTAAACGAGAACATCGAACCCCGGCTTTGGTTCGTTCCGTTCACGCCCCAATGAATAAACGGCGCGTAATTCTGCGCCTTGCCCGTCGCGAAGAACTGAATCCCGTTAATCCGTTTTGAGTCCTTGACAATCCCGAACGCAAGCGATTTTTGAAGCGTCCGCGTTGCGACGCCGTAGTTCTTATTCTTCCCGATTCGTCGCGTCCCAAGTTCGCGTTGCGATGCTTCGACAACCTTTTGCGCGAACGTTTCCCAAGCCGTCAAAAGTTCCTTATCCATACGATGCAAGGGCAATTAAAAGGTCGAGAATTGTAATAAACCCGTCCGCGTTCAAATCGACGCGCGGGTTGTAGGGCGGCGGCATTCCCGGACCCAAGTATTGCAGGATTGCGTTTATCAACGTCCTTGACCTTTGTACGCCTTCTTGTAATTCTTGCTTGATTTCAGGCGCGACGTTTTCGTTTTGGCGTGAACGCCGGGACGCTGAATGTCGCGGGTCAACTTCTTTTCAACGCGTTGCTTCATTGTCAATTATTTACTTCGTCGCCGTGCGCATTTATTGTAGGTTGCCATTCGTCGCCCTTTGCAATGTTTGAGGCTTGTTCTTTCGTGTATGTCGGCAATCCATCAGAAGGTAAAACCACGAATTCAACGATGCATTTTGTATGGTCAACGCTCCATCGGGGCGGCTCAATATCGCCGGGCAAGACGTCGCCCGCGTTGTAAATCCGATAAATGTTAATACCCATAATTCGATTTTGTTACGTTGAAATTCTGCAAGATTTCCGTTCCGCTTAATTGGCGGTTGTAATAAGTAAACCAACCCAATTGACCGAAATAATAACGCGCCGTATTTCCGGGGCTTCTGCCTATTGTCCAAGTTCCGGTTCGAGCGGCGTTTACGGGCGCGCACGAATGAACGAATGACCCGTTGATATAGGTTTGAGCGGTTCCCCCGATGCTCCAAGTAAAGACAAGATTTGCCCAAACCGCATTCGTAAATGAAAACGCCCCGTTTGTGTGCGTGTTATTGAAGGTACCTAAATCCGCCGTAATCGAAGCCGTCGGGACGTTTGCCGGGGAACAACCGGTTGCCGCGGGTTCGCCGGCCGCATCTAATCGCCCAAATTCCCAATTGGCATTTATTCCGCTGATTCTTTGCAATAACGTTGTGCTTAATGTTGTATTCAAGCGAATCCAATAACCAACACTTCCCGCCGTATCAACGGAAGCAATGTTTGATATTGACCCGTAATCGTTCACGCCGTCAAAATCAAAATACGTTCCCGTCCAAGTTGCCAAATTCACAAAGACAAGGCTTCGGCCATTTCCGCTTAAATCGGTAACAACGTTCCCGGAACCGGGATAACAAGCCGCGTTGCGGAAATCGTAATGAATCCCCAAGCCCGACGTTACAATTGTCGCTTGGGATTGATACGAATTGCTTATGTGATGAAAGAAGTTCATACTGCAAGGCGGTCGCCGACGCAAACCCAAGCGTCCGTGTCAATTTTCTTAATCGCAATAACCGCGCTTTGTTTTGCGGTTTTTGCCGTTTGGCTTGTAAACAACGAAACGCCCGACGCCGCGACAATTGTAACGCTTCCCGTGCTTCGTTGCATAAACGCGATTTCAGTTCCAACCGCGAACGCCGCGACCGAATTAAGCGGGATTGTAATTGTAAAGTTCGTCGCGGAATTGCAAACCATAAACTCGTTTGCGTCCTGCAAAGCCAATTGATACGTCGTGGTCGTATGGTTGACCACGACGGAATATTGGCTTGGAATCGTCGGCTTGTTCAGAATCAGCGCGTCGCCGCTTGCGGCGTTCCAATCGGACTGAACGTTTACTTCTGCGCCTGCCGCGATGCCTTCCAATTTGTTCCAATGCGCGGCGCTCATTGAACCCGCCGCGGACGTTGTCGCCGCAGTGATACTGATTGCCGGGTTCGTTCCCCCGCTCGAAACAATCGGGGCGGTTCCCGTTACGGATGCAACGCCGCCACCCCCGCCGCCGCCCGTTGAATTGATTGTAATTGCGTCCGTCCCCGCGTTCGCGGTCAACGTAATGTTCGCCCCTGCAACAAGCGTCAACGTTCCCGACGGGTTGTCCGCCACGACGTTCGAAGAACCCGCGACAACGATTGTCCCGAACGCGTTTGCGTTCACTTGCGCGCCCGCGGCGATGCCGTCGAGTTTGGTTTTGTCAGCGGCGGACATTGAACCCGCCGCGCTTGTGGTCGCGGCGTTGATTGCGATTGTCGGCGTCGTAGTTCCCGTGCTTGTTATCGGCGCGGTTGCCCCGACCGAAGTAACGAGGGACGGAATGCCCGTAAGGTCCGCGTACGCCCCCGATGTTGCGACCGCCGCAAGCGTCGGTTTGTTCAGAATCGCGGCGTCCCCGGTTGATGCGTTCCAATCCGCGTTCACGTTCACTTCCGCCCCGGCTTGGATGCCGTCAAGTTTCGCGTAATCGGTCGCCGCGGTCCGCCCGTTAATTGTGGTTACTACGATGCCCGTTACATTGACAACGTTTGTCGCCAATGTGTAAGTAAAATTTTGATTTGCGGACAAATCGCCCGCCGCGTCTTGATAGAAAACGCCCTTGAATCCGCCCGGCGGCGGCGTTCCTCCAATCGGAGGAATTGCGCCCAAACTTTTCGTTGTCCATCTTGTGCCGTCCCAAACCAACAATTCATTTGTAACGGGCGTCCCCGGCAAATACACGTCCTTTAATTCACCCAACGAAAGGTTCGGCGTCCACGTACGGACAAAGATTCGACCCGTGTTGACGTGAACGCGCGTAACAACTGCAATCGGAATCCGCGGCGTTGGGGCTTGTGCTACAAGCGGCGTCAGTTCCCCCGCCGTTGTAGATATATACAAGATTGCTCCAAGCGAATACGACGCCGTATTGACGCCGTAAATCGTTCCGAAGGGGCGGACGTGTCCGGGCGAATTCGCCGCGATTACTTCGCTTGTAATCCCGACAATCGTCTTCGGGTCAAGTCCCGTCGCGGAGGCAAGGACGATGCAAGGGCGGTCGCCCTGAACCGCGCCGTTGAAGCGCACAACCTTCCCGATTGGGATTGCGGTTCCGCTTGGGTTGAACACGGGGAAATCCAACTTCGCCGGGCCCGCGGCAATCCATTCGTTCGACGATTCGTCGTACACCAACGCTTCGCGGTCAAGCGGGGCTTCTGTAAGGTTTACATCGGTCAAATCGCGAAGCAACTCAACCCCGCCCGTATCAATCGAAACAATCCCGCCGCCTTCGTCAATGAGCGTCCCGTTTGTAACGCGAATCGTGTTCACCGATGCGACGTCGACCGCGCCGTTTTGAGTCAGGACGCGAAGCAATCCGCGGCGTTGATACACGAACCCGCCGCCTTCGGGAAGGACGCCGTCAATCGGCGCGTCGCAAGCGGACCTATCGTAAGGGATTTCAATTGACAAATCGAGAAGGACGCCCGCAAGGACGTTGCTACCTTCTTCCGCAAGGGGCGTTACAACGGCGTTCGTTACGTTGTAATTCTCATCGTCAATGAAAATGTTGTTCCCGTTCGCGATGTCCGCAAGTACATCTTCCGCGCATTGTTCCGCGTCGCTGACAACCTCCTTTTGCCGTTCGGTTTTGTTGTCGTAATGCGACGGCAAATCCAAAATATAAACTTCGAAATCAAGCGTTTTCGTGCCGTCGTCGTAGGTCGCCCCCGTGTACACAACGTGCATCAATGGGTACAAACCTTCCTTCGACAAATCGACGTCCTCCGGCGCGCCAAACGAAAACGAACGGATGAAATAGTGATTCGCCGCGAAGTCCGTGAATCGTTTAACGAATGTATTAAGAGTGACCATTCTTTTTCATTTGTAACGCGTAATCCTTTAAATAGGCCAAATGCTGAAACACGACGTGCGTAGGTAGTTCCGTAACTTCCTCCAAACGCCGAAGGTCGTCTTGGGCAAGTTGGATGAGGGTTGCGTACCAACCCCATTTGATAGCGAACGCATCGCCGCCGCTTCCGTTCGAATTAAAGAGTGTATCAAAGTTTCCAATCGTTCCGCTTTGATATTCCAAAAAAAAAG
>Ga0181343_1000235_pt1 | contig 26497 bp, 32 predicted proteins | sample Su13VDMLBSD_FD_130110 | JGI IMG/M metagenome (GOLD analysis project Ga0181343, IMG submission 130110) | Freshwater viral communities from Lake Michigan, USA - Su13.VD.MLB.S.D | ecosystem: Environmental > Aquatic > Freshwater > Lake | place: USA: Michigan | collected 2013-07-15
CTCGCGTCGCATTTTTGGGCGCGACACGTTGAATCCTCGTTTCGTTTCGCTGCGTATGCCTACCGCATCCACTTCCGCCGCAATGGTCGCGAAGTTTTGGGCCGTGCATCTTCGCACGGCCCAAAAGTGGCTCGCGTCGTCGCCGCCCGTGCCAGTCTCCGACACGCCGGCCATGCTCGCGTGGTTCGCAGGCTTTCCCTCCGCGTCTCAAAACAAGTTCGCTCGCGGCTTCCGCCGTCGCGTCTCCGAGCTTCGCCTTTTCGCCGAGCGCCACCCCGGCGCCCCCCTCCCGAGCCTCGCCGTCCCCGAGTCCCCCGCGGAAATCGCGGCAGGCCGGCCCCCCGGCTCCCCCCACGCTCAACCTCCCGGAGCCACCTCCCACCCTGCGCCCCCGCTCGCCCCCTCGACCGACTCCGATGCCGCCGTGGCCGTCCCCGGCCTGCCCCCGCTCGCGGCCCCGTCGCCCCTCGATCCTGACTACGCCGCGTTCCTGCTCTCCCACCCCGCGCCGCCGCCCGACGCCTCCAACGTCATTCCGTCCCTCCGCCACCGTCGCGCCTTCGCCGACTACAAGCTCGGCCTCGCCCAATCCCGCGGCGATCTCTCCGGGGTCAAGGACGCCACCGACGCGCTTAAGCTCATCTCCTCCGTCCTCTACGACGAGGAGACGCTTTCCTCCCGGCTCGGCCGCGAAGCCGGCGAGATGCTCCCGCGCCCCGCCGCCGAAGCCCTGATCGCCGCCCTGGCCTACTGGTCGCTCCGCGCCGTCGACGGCCACCTCGACCACCTCTCCCGCCGGCTGATCAACCTCTCGTTCCCCGAAGAGGCCCGCGCGATCCTCGAGCCCGAGCTGCTCTCCTCTCGCTTCCTCGTTCCCTTTGCTCGCTCTGCCGCCCACGCCGCGCGCAACTCGCTTCCCTCCTGGGCGCTCGAGAAACTCCGCGACACCACCGACGACTACCTCGAGCACGGCGCCGCCCACTTCGATCTCGTCTTCAACTCGCCGCACGCCCCCCCGCCCACCCCGGCGCCCCCGCCATGACCGGCCCCCTCCGCCGCAAATCCACCCTCGCCTTCGCCCGCAAGCATTGCGCCGCGATCCCGTCCATCCTCGACGCCCTGGATCTCCCGATCGCGCCCGACATCCTCGACACCATCGACCAGACCCCCGGCACCCGCTTCCTCATCCGCGGCGCCACCCAGCTCCTCAAAACCCTCTGCGGCCAGCTCCACGCCATGCGCTCCTTCCTCGTGGAGCCCGGCCCCGCCCTCTGGTATTCGCACCCCGAAAAAGCCATCGACGACTTCTGCGACGAAAAATTCAACCCCCTCTTCGACGCCCTTCCGATCCTCCACCCCCTCCTCTACACCGACCCCAACAAACGCGCCCGCACCCGCCTCCAATTCCCCGCCGGCCACAACTTTCTCCTCCGCTCCGCCGGCATCAAACTCCAGCGCCAGAGCAAGACCGCCCGCACCCTCTACTTCGACGAGTCCTGGACCTACGAACCCGGCTGGTGCGCCGACATTGCCAAACGCCGCGAAAGTTTTTCCGAGCACGGCACCTGGCGCGAAATCCACATGCTCACCGGCACGCACCGCGACACCGAGGCCGACCAGTATTTCCAAGCCTCCGACCAGCGCACCTGGCACCCCCGCTGCCCCACCTGTCACGAGCTGTTCCTCCCCCGCCGCACCCACAAAGACCCGACCACCGGCGAACGCATCGGCGGCATCGTCTACGCCACGCACACCCTCCCCTCCGGCCTTGCCGACATGGGCCGCATCGCGCCCACCGTCGCCTACCAGTGCCCCCATTGCCGCACGCGCCACCCCGACACCCCCGCCACTCGCCTCGCCATGAACGGCACGGCCGCCGCCCCCCGCGGCCGCTACGTCGCCCTTAACCCCACCCCCTCCACCGCGCCCCGCACGATCGGCTGGCACATCTCCGGCATTCCCTTTTCGTCCTGGGCCGTGATTGCCGGCGAGATGGTCAACGCCGAGCGCGAGCGCACCACTCTCGGCACCGTCACCCTCCTCGAGCAGATCATCCTCAAACGCGATGCCGACACATGGGATCCCGAGTTCCATCACCGCCCCGAAAACCATTCTCAACACCAACACCCCACCCCCTACAAACTCCGCGACCCGTGGCCCGCCGCCCAGATCCGCACCTGCACCGTCGACGTCCAGCTTGACCACTTCGTCTGCATCATCCGCGCCTGGGGCCGCTCCTCCGCCTCCCGCCTGCACCTCGCCTTCATCGCCTTCTCCCCCTCCGAGATCGCCCGCGTCTGCACCGAGGAAAAAGTCGCCCCGGAGCACGTCGCCCTCGACGTCCGCCACGACACGCAGCGCGTCCGCACCATCTGCGCCCGCATGGGCTGGCGCTCCATGATGGGCGACAAAGCCGAGCGCGACTACGCCCACCCCGACGGCATCCGCCGCATCTACGCCGAGCCCAAGATCATCGACGCCTACACCGGCACCCTCCTACAAGGCACCACCCACTCCTGCGTCATCGAGACCCTTTTTTCAAAAAACTCCGCCCTGAATCGCCTCCACGCCCTCCGGTCGCCCGACGCCCGCACCGCCGCCGGCGAACCCGTCTGGACCGCTGCCTCCGACGCTCCCGATTGGTATTTCAAGCAAGTCAACGCCCACTACCGCAAACGCGTCGACGCCCCTGACGGCTCCCACCACCACGTCTGGCACGGACAGAAAAACGACCACGCCGACGACTGCGAGGCCATGGCTGTCGTGATGGCCACCGCCCTTGGCCTCACCGGCGCCGAGACGATGGACACCCCGGCCCTTACCCTCGCCCCCACCTGATCTCTTCAACTTAAACCTTCAGCCTTCAACTGGCGCGCCCGCGCGCCTTGACACCCGCCCCAATCGAAGCGCCCCCGCGCTCGGATCACCACCCGCGCTCCCCGGAGTCGCGGGTTTTTTCATTTTCGCCCTCCTCCCTCCGTCTCCCGTCCCCCGTCCCCCGTCTCCCGTCCTCCGCCCCATGAGCCAACTCACCGTCCAATCCGGCCTCTACCGCTTTTTCACCCAGGCGGAGCTCAACACCGAGCGCCTGCGCTACAAAGACGAAGTCAAGAAGTCGAACTCCTCCCTGGTGGGCGCCTCGATCAACGGCCAATCCTACCAATTCAGCTCCGCCGGCCGCGAGATGACCCTCACCGAGTGGGGCGATGAACTAGCCGCCGCCTACCTCCAGCTCGGCGTCACCGACTACGGCGCCCCCTCCCCTAATTCCGTCTCCGCCCGCTTCTAAGTCTACCGACGCCTCCCGATGCCCACCCAAACCGCGCCCGGCTTCCTCACCCTCGTCGATTCGCGGGGTAACCCCTACCCCGCCGGCCCCACCGGCACCCAATACCGCCGCACCCCCGACGACGACCGCCTCCGCCCGGCCCCTCCAAATCACTATGGCGACTACATCGACCTCCTCGCCCCCCGGAATTTCCGCCGCCTCGTCTCCGAGTCCCGCGCCCAGGGCGGCCATGGCCAACCCCACGCCCTGCTCGACCAGAAAGCCGACTACGTCGCCGCCAGCGACTTCCGCCCCCAGTTCCGTGGCAACGATCACACCTACGGCGCCACCGCCCTCCCCATCCTCGAGTCCGCCCTGAACATCACCAACCTCCGCGGCTACCTCTACGACTGGCGCACCACCTGGCGCCTCGCCGTCCCCACCCTCGGCACCGACGGCTCCTTCTACGTCCTCCTCACCCGCTGGGAGTCCGGCTACCCCGCCCTCCAGATCCTCGAGGCTTACCGCATCGGCCAGCGCGACGACTCCGTCCAAGTCGTCGGCGCCACCGATGCCCTCACCACCATCACCACCGACACCGGCGCGCAAAAAACCATCCGCGGCGCCTACCGGGGCCTCCGCATCACCGGCGGCCACATCTACAACCCCGCCGGCACCGAGGTCGCCTACCGCGTCCTCGGCCCCGACCCCAAAGGCAGCGACGATCTGGACATCTCCGCGCGCGACCTCTTCCGCGTCGCCCGCCCCCGCTCCTACTCCGAAGGCCGCACGCCCCCCGAGATGGCCGCCGCTCTCTTCGACTTCATCGGCCTCGAGCTCGCCCAATCCGCCCAGCTCGACCAGCAGATCGAAGACGCCCGCCTCACCCTCATCGAGACCAACGCCGACGGCAAATACAACCCCGCCGCCGCCTTCTCCGCCCCGCGCGCCCCCAGCTCTGGCGCCACCGAGACCGTCGAATCCACGCGCGGCCGCACCCGCTTCGTGAAGACCGGCTACAGCGTCACCGCCCACCAATCGGAACGCCCCTCCGATCAGTGGATGAACTTCGACTCCCGCGTCCACTCCCGCGGCGCCGCCGGCATCCGTTGGCGCGCCGAGATGTTGGATCCGGCCGCCCTTAAAGGCGCCAGCAACCGCGCCCTGCAGGACCAAATCAACACCCTGATCCGCGAGACGTTCACGACCCTCGACCGCGCCGCTGCCCGCGTGGCCAACTACACCGCCGCCGTCCTCGCCGGCCCCGACCTCCGCGTCCTCCCGCTCCACGAAGAGACGATGATGTGGGGCATCGCCCCGCCGCCCTGGTTCGAAGTCGACCGAGCCAGCGCCAAGTATGATCTCGACGACGTCGCCGCCGGCCGTGTCGCCATGTCGACCCTCCACGCCCGCGACGGCAAGACGAGCGCCGAAGTCTACACCGAGCGCGCCCGGGCCTACATGGAAGCCCTGGCAATCCAGAAAAAGTATCCCGAAGTCCCCCTCGAGCAAATCCTCGGCGACCTCGGCAACACCGTCCAACGCACCGGGGCGCAGGGTGCGCCAGCCAATCCCAAGCCCGACCCCGCCGACGACGAAGACTGATTTCCTCCTTTTACTTAAACTTCCACCCTTAAACTGGCGCCGCCCCGGCGCCCTACCATGAAATTCCTCCACCTCGCCGAGCACATCTACCACCGCCCCTGGTTCATCACGCCCGAGTCCCACGCCTCCATCCGCATGGTCTTTGAGCGCGCCCTCACCACCGATCTTCGCCTCGAAGACTCGCCCCTCGCCGACCTCTTCCCTCAGCGCAAAAGCCTTGTCATCGATTCCGACGGCATCGCCACGATCCACATCCTCGGCCCCCTCGGCAAAGGCCTTTCCAAGATCGAGCAGTCGTGTGGCGCCACGTCCTTCGAGTCCATCCGCGCCGACTACGAGCACGCCCTCACCGCTGGCGCCGTCGGCTGTATCCTCCACATCGATTCGCCCGGAGGCACCGTCACTGGCACTCCCGAGATCGCCGACCTCCTCGCGTCCGACCGCCTGCCCTGTGTGGCCTATACCGAAGACATGATCGCCTCGGCCGCCTACTACCTCGCCGCCGGCACCCGCGGCATCGTCGCCACCCAGTCCGCCTCCGTCGGCTCCATCGGCGTTTACATCCCCTGGATGGACACCTCCGCCCAATACGAACGCGAAGGCCTCCGCCCCGATCCCATCGTCAACACCGGCGGCGACCTCAAGGCCCTTGGCTTCGGCGGCAGCCTCACCGCCGCCCAGCGCACCCACCTCCAGGAGAGCGTCGACGCCTCCTTCGGGGAGTTCACCGCGCACATCCTCGCCCACCGCATGGTCCCGGCCTCCGCCATGCGCGGCCAAGTCCTCAGCGGATCCGGCGCCCTCGCCGCGAATCTCATCGATGCCATCGGCGACATGGCCACCGCCCGCGCTCTCCTCGTCTCGACCCTTTCCCGTTGAGCCCCTTGACACCCTAACCACTCACAACTTCCCATGTCCCTCTCCTCCGTCCTCTCTGCCCTCGGCCTCGCCCCCAAGACCCTTACCGAAGCGCGCGGCACGCTCGACACCTCCAAAGCCACCCTCGAGTCCGTCGCCGCCCTCTTCACGACCGCCGGCCTGAACCTCGAGGCCTTCCTCGCCGCCGGCCCTGAGTCGCTCAAAGCCCACCTCGCGTCCGTAGACAACGCCGGCCAGGTCGCCTCCCTGTCCCTCGAGCTCGCCTCGGCCAAGTCTGCCCTCGAGACCAGGGCCGGCGAAGTCGCCTCGCTGGAAGCCTCCCTCGCCGCCCGCACGTCCGTCCTCTCCACCCTCGGCATCGTCGAGATGCAGAGCGCCGACACCCCCGCCGCGATCAAAACTGCCTTCGAGTCCCACGTCGCGAAGCAGACCACCCTCGCCCTCGCGAAGACTGGCCACCCGCCCGTGGCCCACATCGACGCCAACGCCGCGCCCGCCGCCGAGCAGCTCAGCGACGAAGCCCACCTCGCCGCCTACGAAAAACTCGAGGGCTCCGAAGCCCGCGCCTACCTCTCCACCCACAGCCAAGCCCTCTGGCGCGCCGACATCGCCCGCCGCACCACCCGCCGCTGATCCCGTCCCCCGTCCTCTGTCCCCTGTCCCCTGTCCCCTCTCTCCCTCTCTCCGTCCCTCTCTCCGTCAGTTCCACCCTCACCCCTCACTCACCGCGCACACCTGATCGGGCTGGCCCTCCATCATGGCAAATAACCTGACCTCTTCCCTCATCCTCGATACGATCGGCAAACGCTCGGTCACGTATCTCGGCAACATCCTCGCCCCGTTCTCCGCCTTCTCGACCGACTTCTCCACGGAGTCCTTCACGCAGGGCCAAAACGTCCGCATCCCGGTCGCCACCGTCGGCGCCACCGTCCAGACGAATCCCACCAACTGGGAATCCGGCGACAGCAACATCAGCAACGTCAACGTGCTGGTTTCGCAATACAGCGTCAGCTTCCAGCTCACGCCCCGTGAGCTCAACAACGGCTTCCGCCTCGACCAGCTCGTCGACATCAACCTCCAGAATTTCGGCAACAAGCTGATCGACGTCGCCTTCACGCCGTTCACCACGACGAACTTCAGCAACATCACCGTCGCGCAGTCCTCGCTCGTCGGCGCCAATCTCCAGACCGCGTGGGCCGGCATCGCCAAGGTTCCGGTCAAAAACCTGATCCTCGACGGCACGGCCTACAGCAAGCTCCTCCCCACGAGCCTCACGACCGAGATCGGGCCCCGTCCCGGCCTCGCCGGCTTTGACGGCATCTACCTGAACACCCGCTGGACGGGTGCCGGCACCAACATCTACGGCTTCGCCGGCGGTGCCGGTGCGGTGGCGATGGTCTCCGGCCTGCCCGAGACGAACAGCGACGGCATGGACGGCCTCGAGCAATCCGTGGTCTCGATCCAGCTCGGCGGCCGGGGCAGCCTCGGCCAGGGCCCGAGCGGCCCGGTCCTCCCGGTCCTCACCTCGACGTGGCTCTCGATGGCGACCCGCACCCGCTGGGTCAGCTTCGACGTCATGCTCGGCGCGTCGGCCACGGGCGACACCGCCGCCGGCTACGTCTTCAAGAGCGCCTGATTTTGGTTCATGGTCGCCCCCTCGAGGCGCATATCGAAACGCAAGCCCCGCCCTCACCGGCGGGGCTTTTTCGTGCCCCTCGCTCCGACTCTTTCTCTTTCCTCTTTATCTTAATCTTTCTCCTTCCGAAACCCTGACGAAAGAGGAAAGAGAAAGAGGAAAGAGAAAGAGCCGGCCCCCACTTGACACCGCGCCCGCTCATGCACGCATGAACACTCCCGCACTCCCCGCGGCGGCTCAGCCCGCCCTCACCCCCCCCGCTGGCGCCCAGATCTTCGATGCCCGCGACCGCATCACGATCCTCACCCCCTGCTACGACTACTCCCTCACGGAGTATTACCACAACAGCCTCACCGCCTGCCGCGAAGCCCGCGCCTGGTTCCGCCAGCCCGACGGCTCTGTCGAGCTCATGTCGCTCATCTCGCACCGCCTCAGCCTGCCAAACGATTCCCACATCGACCGCGCCCGCAACGTCCTCGCGAATATGTGGGAACGCGAAAACACCACCACCTTCTGCCTCTGGTGGGATGCCGACATCCCCATGGACCCGAGCGACATCATGCGCCTCTACGTCCACCTCCAGAAAGGCAATCCCTTCGTGTGCGGCTTTTATGCGATGAAGTGCCTCCAGCCCACTTTTGTCGCAAACATCGTCCCCGGGTCCAAGCCCGATCCTGAGACCGGCCTGATCGACCTTCTGCACGGCGCCACCGGTTGCATGGCCTGGCACCGCTCCGTCCTCTCCGATCTCCGCACCCACCCCGGCGTCAAGCCCTACCGCTGTGCGCCGAACACCCCTTGGCCCGGCCAAAAGTTCTACGCCTACTTTACCTCGGGAGTCCACGGCGACATCGACCCAAAGGACGGCCTGAAAAACTGGCAAAGCGAAGACTGGATGGTCTGCGAATACTGGCGCGAGCTCGGCGGCAAGGTTGTCGGTGATACCAACATCAAACTCCGCCACCTCGGCCGCCTGCTCTTCCCGCCCGCGATCTCCGAGCTGGTCGACGCGACGGTCGCGATGATCGAGTCGAACAACCCCGCCGTGGACCGCGCCAAAATCGCCGCTGCCCTCAACGCCTACGGCGAGTCGAAGTTAAAGCAAAAAAGCTAAAGCCCAGTCACCGGCCTCCGGCCCCTGCAACTTAAACTTCCCTCCTTAAACTGGCGTCATCCCATGATCGCTCAACACCGCCAGCCCCTCGACACGCCCGCCTTGGGCCGCGTCGTCTCTACTTTCAACGCCTACCACCTCGGCGACAATTTCTTCTCCCTCCACTACCTCCGCGCCCAAGCGAAAGCGTATCCCGAGATCCACTTCACCCACGCCGCGCCCGCCACCTACCTCACCCAACTCGCCCCCCTCACCGCCGACCTCCCCAACCTCAGTCTCTCCGATCTCAGTTCTTCAACTTCAACATCCCCCCTTCAACGGGCGCCCCGGCTCGACACTTGGTTGGGCGCCTCCGGCTGGTTCTACCACCAGCCCGACCGCCACGATTTCGTCGCGATCTACCACCGCCACTTCGCGAACCTCAGCCGCTCGCTCGGCCTCGCCTGCCCCTTCGCCGGCGCTGATCCCCGCGACCTCCTCTTCGACTACCCCGCGCTCGCACCCCGCACCCAAGCCTACACCGGCCTCCGCGGAATCCTCGTGGTCAACAGCGCCCCGCAATCGGGCCAGTTCCAAAGTTTCTCCCACGAGGGCTTCGACCGCATCATCGCCCTCCTCCACGCCGCCGGCCACACCGTCTACACGACGGCCCCCAGTCGCACACCCGACGCCCTCTGCACCCTAGACCTCGGCTCCAGCGTGACCGACATCGGCCGCCTGAGTTCCGACCACGTCGACGCCATCATCGGCGTCCCTACGGGCCCCTTGTGGCCCACCTTCAATATCTGGAACGCGGACACCATCAAAACCCGCATCCTCCTCCTCGACACCGAGCGCGTGGACATCCTTCCGGAGCACACCGTGCACGCGAACCACCTCAGCCTCGTCCCCTAAATCCTGAAAGACCGCGGCCTCCTCTGATTTCCGCTCCTTCCGATGAATTACAAAACCCAACTCACCGCCGCCATGACGGCCCTCGCCGCCGATCCCGCGCGCCTCTTCATCGGCTATGGCCTCACCCACGGCCGCGCCGCTGGCACCCTCTCCGGCGTGCCCACCGCCCAACTCCTCGAGACCCCCGTCGCCGAAAACCTCATGACCGGCCTCGCCATCGGCGCCGCCCTCCGCGGCCGCAAGCCCGTCGTCTATTTTGAGCGAGCCGATTTCGTCCTCAACGCGATGGACGCGATCGTAAACCACCTCGACAAACTTGCGACCCTCAGCCGCGGCCAATTCACCCCCGGCGTGATCCTCCGCATCACCGTCGGCAATATGCAAAAGCCCCTCTTTACGGGCGCAACGCATACCCAAGACGTCACCTACGCCCTCCGCGCCCTAGTCTCGTTCCCTGTGCTCACCCTGCACCACACCGACGCGATCGCTTCGACCTACGCCCTAGCCGCCCAAGCCACCGAAAACGGCCAAGCCTGCGCCGTCGTGGAATACAAAGACCTCTGGTGATTTCCATGCACGCCGCCCTCCTCACCGCGCACAACGCCCCCCTCGTCCTCGCCGAGATCGCCCCCGCCGGCCCCCTCGAGTTTGGCCAAGTCCTCGTCCGCGTGCTTGTCTCCGGCCTGTGCGGCGCCCAGCTCCAGGAGATCCGCGGGGAAAAAGGCGGCCCGCTGCCGCACCTCATGGGCCACGAAGGCTGTGGCATCGTGGAAGAAGTCGGCCCCGCCGTCACGCGCGTCAAACCCGGCGACAAGGTCGTGATGCACTGGCGCAAAGCCGCCGGCCTCGAGTCCCCCATCCCCCGCTACCGCCTCTCCGACTCTTCAACTTCCAACTTCCCACTTCCACTGGCGCCCGACCGCTCGTTCACGAGTGGTCGGGTGACTACCCTCGCCACCCCCTCCATCTGCTCGGAAAACCGCCTGACCCCCGTCCCCGCCGACACCGATCCCGCCCTCTGCGCCCTTCTCGGGTGCAGCCTCTCCACGGCCCTCGCCACGATCGAGAGCGAAGTCCGCTGGGGCCAATCCGTGCTCGTGCTCGGCGTCGGCGGCCTTGGCCTGGCGCTCCTCGCCGCGCTGCACCTTGCCGTCCCCACGCGCCTCTGCGCCTGCGACACCAACGAACGCAAACGCAGCCCCGCCCGCTGTGCCGGCGCCGACTTCGTGAACCTTACCGACGAAGCCATCACCGGCGACTTCGACCTCATCCTCGACACCACCGGAGCCCCCGCGGCGATGGAAAACGCCCTCGCCCACCTCGCCCCCTCCGGTCGCTACGTGATGATTGGCCAGCCGGCGCCCACCAAACCCGTCTGCATTTCCAACGCCCGCCACCTGTTTGATGGCGAGGGCAAGACGATCAAAGCCACGCAAGGCGGCGGCTTCCGTCCCGACCTCGACCTCCCCCGCTACCTGACCGCCGTCGAGTCCCTCTACCTCGAGCGCCTCGTCACGCACCGCCTGCCCCTGGTGAAGATCAACACCGCCCTGGATCTCGTCCGCCAAGGCGAAGCCGGCCGCATCATGATCGAAATGCCCCAAACCGTTTGACCGCGGATTACGCAAATTACGCGGATAAAACCTCAGACCACTCTGCCTTTATCCGCCAAATCCGCGCCATCCGCGGTTAAAAAATTCCGAACTCATGACCTCCTCTGACCTCATCGCCTTCGAATCCCGCATCGTCTCGCACTTCGCCGCCGGCCAGCTCCCCTGCCTGATCCACCTCAGCGGTGGCAACGAAGAGCAACTCCTCGACATCTTCTCGCGCGTCCGCCCGCAAGACTGGGTTTTTTCGACGCACCGCAACCACTACCACGCCCTGCTCAAAGGCATCCCGGCCGACCACCTCGAGGCCGAGATCCTCGCCGGCCGGAGCATGTTCATCTACAGCCGCGAGCACAATTTTCTCACCAGCTCCATCCTCGCCGGCACCTGCTGCATCGCCGCCGGCGTCGCCTGGGACATCGCTGCCTCCGCGCTCACGCTCGGCCCTCGCCCTCATGTCTGGTGTTTCCTCGGCGACGGTGCCGAGGAGGAGGGCCACTACTACGAAGCCGCCCTTTTCGCCGAATCGAACGACCTGCCAATCACGTTCATTATCGAAGACAACGCCCGCCAGGTGGACACCCCCAAGTCCGAACGCCGCGGCATTTTTCATTCCACGCGTTGCCCCCTCGACCACTTCACCTGCGTCGAGCGTTACCACTACGAGCCCACCTATCCCCACGGCGGCGCCGGCCTCCCCGCCGGCTCGGTCACCTTCGACCCCGCCGCCATTGCCCGCCTCGGCGAGCAAAACTGATTGTTTCACAGAGCCGAGCCGGAGCCCAGCCCACAGAGCCGAGCCAGAGTCCGAACCCTCCGAACTCTTCCGCCTCCCTCCGATCTCCTCCGAAGTATTTCTCCGAACTCCGTGCCCTCTGTGAGGTCTCCGGCTCGGCTCTGTGACACCCTCCGAATCCTCCGAACTCCAAACCCCTTCCCTCTCACCATGAGCACAGCAATTCTGATCTCCGGCCAACTCCGCACCTTCGCCGCCTGCTACCCCACGCAACGCTGGCACGTCCTCCGCCACGTCATCGATCCGCACTTCTTCTTCACGATCCAAGACCAGCCTGACGTCGACGAAATCCTCGCGCCCCTCATCGCTGACTACGGTGCCGACCGTGTGCACGTCCAGCGCCTCACCGACCCCGACCTCACGGCCGAGCTCACCCCGCTCCTCTCGCGCGCCTACCACCAAGCCCCCTACGCCAACGCCGCCCCGGCGCACCAGCTTCTCCTCCAGCACTACTATCAAGCCGCCGTCTGGGATCACTTCCAAGCTCTCCGGCCCAAGCTCGCTTTTTCGTTTTCAACGAATATCCGCCTGCGTCCTGACCTTTGGTTTCACTCCTACGAGTCCCACGCCTCCACCGTCTGGGAAGACGAAGTCCTCACGCCCTGGTGGGGCCGCTTCGGTGGTCTCAACGACCGCTTTGCAGTGATGGGCCCCGCGGCCGCCCGCGCCTACTTCGATGTCTACGCGAAGATCCCCGAACTCCTCGGCAGCTACCGTGCCCCCTTCCACCCCGAAACCCTCCTCCTCGCCCGCCTCGAGATAGCGCAAATCCACGTCACCCAAACCCTCTGCGCCGAGTTCTCGACGCTCCGCGCCAATGGCACTGCGCGCGCGCCAGAGATTTCGCCAATCGATTTGGCTCACTGCGCGCTTCGTGCCAGTTGAAGTCAGAAGTTTAAGTTTAAGGTCAACGCCCGCGCCGCTGCCCACTTCCACTTAAACTTCTCACTTAAACTAGAGGCCGCGGTGTTTGACACCGCGGCCTCTATTGCCAGCCCAGTTCATTCGTGCCCTGCCCCGGTCCTGCTTAGCGGGGCCGGGGCTTTTCCTTCTCAGCTCCTTTACCGGAAATGCGGGTCTCGATCCCCGCTGGGGACCGCCGCGGTTTCCATCGTCTAAGCCTAGGACGCCGGCCCCCTTTTCTTAAACTTAAACTTCCGCCCTTAAACTGGCGGCGCCGCCGTCCCCCCCATGGATTCCTACCTCTCGACCACCCTCGCGTCTGCTGCCCTCCAAGCCGAATCCATCCTCGGCGAGACCATCACGCTCAGTGGCACCGATTACACCGGCGTGGTCGAGGAAATGGAAAACCTGCTGCCCCCTGGCGCCGCCGGCTACGAATCGCAACGCGTGCTCATGATCACACTCACCGCGGCCCAATTCACGACCGCGCCCACAGCGGCCACGCGCCCCAAGCTCACGGCCCGCAGCGCCACCTGGACGCTCACCGCCGTCAAACCCGGCCCGCTCCACTACCACCTCACCTGCGTCCCCGGCACCTGATCCTGTTCAACTTAAACTTCCGACTTAAACTTCGAAGATGAGCGCCAGCGAATCGAGTGGCTTCGACGAAACCGAACTCCGCAAATTCAGCGAAGCCGGCCGGGTGATCGCGGCCGCCGTCGGCACCTCCGTCAACATCTGGGCCCGCGCCGAAGCCGGCGTCATCCTCAAGACCTGGGCCGGCCGCACCAAAGTCGCCTCCGCCACCAAACTTGCTCGCCGCGGCCTCCTCCAGGCCAATCGCCAAGCCTACCGCGCCGCCGGCTGGCCCTTCATGAAAGGCCGCACCACCCCTGGCCGCGCCTCGATCAACCTCGGCGTCCGCGGCAGCCTCGGCAAAGTTTACTACCGCACGCGCCGCGCCGGATCCGCCGGCGGCCGCCGCGGCTTTCAAGACGTTTACGGCTCCGGCTTTTCCAAAGGCAAACACATCGCGCCTGCCGATTGGGGTGCGGTCTCGAGCTTTGTCGAGTCCTTCCGCGCCCACTACCGCGCCACCATCGCCGCCGCCAAACGCGCCGGCGGCCTCTCGCGCCAATCCATCGTCCAGATCGCCGACGACCTTGGCCTCCGCCTTGAGACCGTCAAAGGCGGCGGCTCGCTCAGCGCGGCCGGCCTTGCCAAAGCCCGCGCCGCCCTCGCGTCAAATGGTCAGCACTACAAAAACGGCACCGGCCAAGTCTCCGACACCGCCCGCGGGTTTTATCTCACCCTGATCAACCGCTACCCCAAGCTCGGCCCGCTCTTCATGGACCGCACCTTGCAAGGCGTGATCGCCGGCCGCCTCGGCTATTTCCGCAAAAACCTCGAGGAAGGCACCTTCCTCAGCGCCAAGACCGCCGCCAAAGCCTACCCCTTTGTCGAAGTCCTCCGCACCGCTGCGTAATCTTTCTCTTTCCTCTTTCTCTTAATCTTTCTCCCTCCGAACTCCTGACGAAAGAAGAAAGAGAAAGAAGAAAGAGAAAGAACCAATCCCCCCCCCTCATGCCGCTCACCCTCGCCCAACTCTTCACCCCCGCGGATCTTCTCGCCAACGCCGCGGCCACGATCCTCCGCGCCGATGCCCCCGTCGCCTTCCCGTTCCCGGTCTACACCCCGCGCGAGTTTGCCCAGCAGAACATCAACCGCGTGGAGATCGCCGCCACCGGCTTCGCCCGCGCGAGCGACCACATGGAGCTCGCCGCCATCGCCAACGTCCAGACCCCGTTCTACAACCACCACCGCGGCCAGCTCGCGTTCACGGTGATCACTGCGCGCAACGATCAGCAGACCACCGACAACCACGCCGCCGCCCTGGGCCGGATCGGCTACCTCTGCAGCCGCCCCGCGCAGACGTTTACCACCGCCGCCTGCTCGGGTCTGGTGATCCTCGACCTCGAGGACGAAGGCACGGCGCCCACCGAAGACGAAAAAGCCGACACCGACCGCACCACCCGCACCTTCACCGTCGAGTTCATGATCCCCGCCGCCGTCTATGCGGCTGCCCAGTAGGGGCCCGCCCTCTTTCTCTTTCCTCTTTCTCTTAATCTTTCTCTCTCCGAGATCCTGACGAAAGAGGAAAGAGAAAGAAGAAAGAGAAAGAGCCAACCCGCGCGTTGACACCCGCTCCACTCACAACCCTCCCCCGCTAACACATGGCTTTAACCTACAACACCACCTCCACCTACGCCTGGGGCACCTTTGTCCTGACCCCCTCCAGCGGCGCCGCCAACGGTGTCGGCTTCATCGCGGAAGATTTTTCCGCCACGCAAGGCACGTGGCTCGCTGACCGCAAAGACAACGTCGGCAACCCCAACGGCGCCCTCGGCGGCATGGAAGCCATCACCGGCCGCGGCACGCTCCAGCTCGCCAATGCCAACGTCGTGGCGCCCCAGCCCTTCGATGAGTTCACGCGCGTCCTCCGCCCTGGGGCGAGCGCCAACACCTTTTTCTTCACTGAAATCAGCTTTCCGAAAAAGCAGCGCGACTTCGACGTCGTGGAAATCACCTTCCGCGAAAAAGTCTAAGTCTGCCTCCACCTTCAGATCGCGCCATCGAGCCCCCGCTTCCCGCACGAGTCGGGGACGGGGGCTTTTTACTACCCGGATTTTTTCCCACGAAACACACCAAACACACGAAACCAAACTCCGAACCTTTCGTGTAGTTCGTGTTTTTCGTGGGCAACTCCTCCTTCTTCATGGTCACCTTTGATACCGTCTGGGCCGCCGAGTTCGCCCCCGCCGTTTCCGCCACCCGCCGCGTCCAGGCGGAGCGCCGCACCGAAGCCTTCCTCGACATCACCCTCACTGTCTGCGGCGAAGAGCTCCGCCAGATGACCCCCGCCGATCTGCTCCACCTCGACGCCCTCGACAATCCCTACGTCTGCGGCGCCCCCCTGGCCGACATCACCGCCCTCGATTCCGCCGCCTTCCTCTGGCAACTCGCCGCGCTCAACGATCACACCCCCAGCTTTGCGAACCTCTGGCGCCGCGCCCGTTTCCTCCGCCGCCTCGCCACCACCCCGGCCGACGCCCAGCTCACCGCCATCCTCGACTACACCGGCCGCATCTTCGCCGACTTCCCTGGCTCCTCCGAGTCTTCCACGTCTTCCGAGTCTTCCGCGTCTTCGGCTTTTGCTCCCGAGTCCAAAACCTACTTCCTCGCCCCGCTCCTCGTCGAGGTGGCGAGCGACATCGGCCACCTCGATCCCATGAGTGGCCTGCTCCTGGCGCACACCCCGCTCCCTCGGCTTGCCCAGTATCAGCGCACCCTGCGCGAGCGCACGTCCACGGAAAAGGACTACACCGAACTCGACAGCCTCCGCAACCGCTGCATGGACCGCGTGAACCAGCTCAACGCCGCCGCCCGCCAGCCCCAAACCACGGCGGATTACGCCGATTACGCGAATAAAACCCCGCCCACGGTGCCTTTATCCGCTGAATCCGCGCCATCCGCGGTTAAAAATTCCGACCCATCCCCCTCCCCCCATGGCAGCATCTAGCGAAATCCGCTTCAAAATCGGCGCCGACACCTCCGCCCTCAGCAAAGCCTTTGTCGGTGCTCAGTCCGTGGCCGCCGCGGCCGGCGCCCGCATCCAAAAAAGCTTCGGCCTCAAAGATGCGATGAAAGGCATCTTTCAAGGCATCGGCATCAACTCCGTCCAAGCCATCACCGACATGGTGATCGCCCCCTTTAAGCACGCCGCCGAACGCGCCAAAGCCGTCGCCACTCTCACCGACCAGCTCCGCGAAAACACCTTCAAATGGCTCGGTGCCCTCGGCGGCCCCACTCGCGAACTCGAACTGCAGGTCAAGCAGGTCAACGACCTCAACACCGACATCGAGAAACAACGCGCGCCCGTCGCTCAACTCAACGCCAACCCCCTCCGCTTCGTCACCGAAGCCAACCGCGAAGAACTCTCCAACGCCGAGACCGCCCTCGACGAACTCATTAAGAAACAAGACGACATGGCCACGGCCACCAAGATTGCCGTCCTCGAGGAAAACCGCCGCACCGAAGCCCTCCAACGCTCCGCCGTCTCCGCCCGCGCCCTCGCCCAGCTCCAGCTCATGGATGCCGCCGAAGGCCGCAAGTTTGCCGAACGCCGCAACGCCCTCGAGATCGAAGGCCAAAACCTCCGCAAGCAAGGCGCTCTCCCCTCGGTCCTCCAAGCCAACCGCAACGCCATCGCCGACATCGTCATCGCTGAACAGCTCCACAATAAAACGATCAAAGACCGCCTCTCTGACCTCGCCCGCACCAGCCGCGCCCAAAAGGAAGCCGCCGCCCTCGAGCTCGCCGACGCCGGCGACCGCGCCAAAGCCCAGCAAAAACTGAACGCCCTCCGCCGCGAGTATGATGTGATCGTCAAACGCAAAGGCCGGCTCAGCCCCGAAGCCGAGGAAAACCGCATGCAGCAGACGGGCATCGGCAACACCCTCGCGCTCCTCAACAAGCAAGCCCGCGAAGAACAAAGCGGCGCCCTCTCCAGCCTCGGCCAAGGCCTCACCGGCGGCACCGTCGGCCGCCGCTCTGAACGCGAACGCATCGCCGACCGCGGCGCCGCCCGCCTCGCCCAGGCCAACAGCGCCATCCGCTCCGGCAATTCCCCGGCCTTCGTCGCCCAACTCACCGCCCAAGCCAACCGCGACTTCAAGGCTGCCGGCCGAAAGGTCGGCGATAGCACCAGCTCTGTTGCCAAAGGCGATGCCAACGACCTCGGCGGCCAGCTCGTCAAAGCCAACGAAACCCTCAAAGCCATCGAGAAAAACTTGGAGCCAACAAAACCGGGGAAGAAAAAAACTTCCTCTAAATCAGAATCTAAATGAGCACCATCTATCAAAAACTTGGCGCTGGACAACCCTCGTTCACGGCTGCCACCCAAGACGGAGATTATGTCACCGAATACCCCCTCGGCGCTGCGGAGCCCACCCACGTCCTGATCAAAGCGGTCTTCAAACAATTCCGCGCCGACTACACCCGCCCCGCGGCCAATACCACCCTCACCTACGGCGCCCTCACCGCCTACTTCATCGATGACGTCGGATTTACCGACGAACGCGGCGGCCTCTGCTCGTGGACGCGCCTCTGGGCCACGATTCCCGCCTCTTGGTCCGAGCCCGGCGGCACCTACGCTTACGCTTTCCCCGCCTTCACCGCCGTCTACGCCCTTGGTAACACGTTTCCCGTTTCCAACATCGTCGCCAACGCCAGCAACTACAGCGTCAACACCAACGCCACGGCGATCACCTCCGGCGACGACGTCTACTTCGACCTGAATTACGTCCGCGCCTCGCAAAACTACCACGTCACCTTTACGACCCCGGCGCTTTACGCCTCCTCCGGCGTCAACGTGACCATCCCTGGCATCTTACCCGGCACCGGCAGTTTTAGCGGCCCCACCGGCACCGTTCGTAAAGGCAACAAAGGCCGCGACCTCCCCACCACCGACGCCGTGGATTCCTTTGTCCTCCACGATTACGCCCTCAGCTCCGAGACCACCCTCGACACAGACCTCCCCCAGATCAAAGCCTTCTCCCCGATCACGGCCGGCGTCCCCACCGAGACGCAATACCTCGTTAGCACGACCATCCCCTCCACTTCCCTTTACCAAAGCATGATCTCGGCCGGCACGCTGATCGTGGTGCAACCGAGCGACCGCACCCGCTATCTCGGCAACATTTACGAACGCACCACCCGCCTTGTGAAGGCAAAGTAAGACCATGAGCCTCGACGCCCTTCGCATCACCGAGTGTCCTTTGGCCTTTGCGAGTTTCGCGGAAAAGCACAACGCGATCGTTGACCTCCTCTCGCAGTTCCAAGGCGCCAACGGCATCACAGTCACGATCTCCGAACGCAACGGCATCTTCACTGGCGGCGGCTCCGGCGGCAACACCGACCTCACGGGCATCATCGCCAACATTTCTGCCCTTCAAACGCTCACGAGTGGCCTCACCCGCCAGAACGTCGTCTACTGCAACGCGGGCAGCAACACGACGATCACTATCCTCCGCTCCTGATGGCCGGCTATATCCTAGGCTTCGGTGGCTGTGCCTACTGCCAAGACTGCGCGGTAGATGCGCCCTGCGCTGCCGCGGCGCCAGTGATCACATCCTACAGCCAAGGCAACCCGGCCTGCGTTGGCGAAGCCGGATCCTGGGGGAGTTATTCCGGCTCCCGTCTCACGGGCGCGACCTGGTCTGCTTCTGGACTCCCTGCCGGCGTCAGCATCAACAGCAGCACCGGTTTCATCACCGGCACTCCATCGGGCACGAGCTCCGGCAGTGTCACGATCACCGTGACCAACGCATGCGGATCTTCCAACACCAGCTTCACCTTCACGGTCTCCAGCCCGCCCACAATCACGAGCAGCCTCACCGCCTCTGGCACCGTGGCCACGGCCTTCACCACCTACACGATCACCTCGAGCGGCACGCCCATTGCCTACCTCGCCACCGGCCTCCCTTCGGGGTTAAGTTACGACTCCGGCACTGGCGTCATTAGCGGCACTCCCACGGCCCCTGGCACCTTCAACGTCCAGATCACTGCCTACGACTCGACCTACTGTTACGCCCGAAACACCCTCGTCATCACGATCGTCTGCCCCGCGTGTCTTACTTGGTTTCCCTCCGCCCTGAGCAATACCAACAGCACCCTGATCGGCCCCTATACGCTATGGACTGATGACACCTGGGATGTGACGGGGCAATTTCCCTGCGCGCAGACGGTCAGCCTCAGCTACTCGTGCAACAACACGATGCAGGTCGACGTAAAGGTCGGCGGCTCGCTGGTTCACTCCAGCGGCTGTGTTGTTTCCTACGCTGGCACCCTGAGCATCCCCGCCGGCACCACATCCATCGAAGTGATCGTAACGGTCGGCTGCGCTGGCTTCGATACTACCTACATGACCTACAGCATCGAATGCTGATGCAAAAACGATTCCTGATCCCCCGCGCCGGCCGCTACGTCAGCGTCACCGCCGAAGAGTATGCCGCCCACCAAGCCGCGCAGCCTGCCCCGCCCAAGCCCCGCGGCCTCGGCGATCTGGTCGCGCTCCTCGCCGAACCCATCGCCCGCGCGAGCGACGCCGCGCTCGGCACGCACCTCGTCGGGTGCAATTCCTGCGCCGAGCGCCGCGCCGCCCTGAACAGGCTCGTTCCGAAGCTCTGATTCCCCCTCTTTCTCTTTCCTCTTTATCTTTCTCTTTCGTCAGGGAAAAGCCACCAAACCAAAGAAAGATTAAGAGAAAGAGGAAAGAGAAAGAAACTGTGGCCCCATCCGTATCCCCCCCGTTGACACCCCGCGCACGATAGACCCCTCCCGGTCTCCCAGCGCACATGACCATTTACCTCGTCAAAGGCTACCTCGATTACGCCGCCACCACGCTCGCGGACGCCCAAGCCCTCCTCACCGCCCTGGCCAACCCCGCGCTCGCGGCCAACCAAGCGGCCATCGACCGCATCACCGACAAACTCGAGACCCTCGTCCAGGGCGACACCGGCGAGCCCATTGTCCTCTCCTCGATCGACGACACCGCCGGCACCTACTCCTCCTGGGTCACCGATGCCAGCACCACGCTCGCCCTCGGCCTCGGCGATCCTGACCCCAACGGAGGCACGCTCTACGCCTCGACGCTCAGCTCGACCATCAGCGGCAGCACCCGCCTAGCCACCCTGGCGCTAAACACCAACGCCCTGGCCGCCGCCTGCAACCGCGGCCGCATGGCCCGCCCGGCGCCGTTCACGCTGCAGATCCGCACGACCACGGCCGGCGTGACCGAGACCCGCGGCCTGATCACGATCCAGATCTCCGCCCCTGTTTTCGCTGGCACGACTCAAGACCTCACGCCCATCAGCTACGTGACCACCCCGGCGGCCCGTGCCGGCTACGTGATCAACGTCTCCGGCGTCACGAGCCTCACCGGTGGCGGCGCCACCACCCTCGACGGCCAGGAAGCCGGCGGCACCAGCTACCCCGTCGGCAGCATCATCCTCACCAGCGACGGCAACGTCGGCCGCCAGTGGAAACTCATCGGCACCTACATCGCCGCGACGGATCTCGCCCTCGGCAAAATCAAACCGACGAACAGCGACGCGACCCTCAATCCCGTCTACTGGCAGCTCATCTGAGCCCTCTTTCTCTTTCCTCTTTCTCTTAATCTTTTTCCCCTCAATGCACCGTTTCCTCTCCATCGTTTGGTGGCTTTCCGTGTGTTCCGTGTGTTCCGTGGGCACCCTCCGTTCGCAACCCGCCAACGTCCAAGCCGATCCCACGACAGGTGTCCTCTTCCGCCCCTCCGCCGCGACGTTTATCAGCGGAAACAACCTCGCGACCGCCGCGGGCGGCATCGTGCTCGGGGCCAACGGCGGCACCGGAGTCGCCAACACCGGAAAGACGATCACGCTTGGCGGCAACGTCACGACCGTGGGCGCTTACAATCTCGGCGTCTCCCTCAGCGGCAACACCACCGTCAGCCTCCCGACCACCGGAACCCTTGCGACCCTGACCGGCAGCGAAACGCTCACGAATAAAACCCTCACCAGCCCCACGCTCACAACTCCGATTCTCGGCGCCGCCACGGCCACCAGCCTCACGCTCTCCGGCAACATCTCCAGCGCCGCCTGGACGACCAGCGGCGTCCGCATCAAAGGCGTGACGGCCACGCTCACCGACACCACGAGCACCGGCACCGTGGCCGCCGCCTACACCGACGTCCTCGGGGGCAACACGATTGCGGCCAGCAATGCGACAACGTTCACCGACTACATCACGGCCTACTTCCGCGAGCCCACCGCCGGATCTCTGGTCACAATGACAAACAAGTGGGCCCTTGGCAGCGAGTCGCTGCGCGTCGGCACCAGCACGCCGATGACGGTGAGCACGGCCGGCGGCATCACGGCCAACAGCCTCACGGGCCGAACCGCCACCAACCTCACCCTCGCAGGCGGCAGCACGGGCGCGAGTCTGGTGCTGGGTCAGGGGGCGACAGGCTCGATTCTTACAACCTTTGCCGGTCCGTCTTACATTAGGGCGGGTCAGATGACCGCCACCTATGCGGGGCTCCTATTTGGCAACGGCACGCTGGCTGATTCTGCTACGGGGTTCAATATAGCGGCGAATGCGACGAACTCCAATTTGGTGTTCAACATCAACACCGGCGGTTCGATGAATTGGCGCGTCGGGAATGCCAATGCCTTTACTCTCAGCAGTGGCAGCAACCTCCTAATCGGCGGCACGACCGACAGCGGCGCACGCGTGTCAGCCCTCAAGGTAGGCGTCTCGCCCGCGAGCAGCGGCACCACTTCAACCGCCGCGTTCCGGGCGTTCGACACTAACAACGTCGCGCTGGACATCGGTGTAAAGTCGGACGCCTCACCTTTCCCCGGCTGGATTCAGGTGCATGACACCGCGAATCAGGCAACCAACTATCCGCTCTCGCTCCAAGGAAACGGTTCGTATGTCACCATCGGCACTCTGGCATCTTCTACGGTCGGCACGGGCGGCCTTTACGTCGCAGGCACCACGGCAGCGTCTAGCACGACGAGCGGCGCGCTACAGGTCGCGGGTGGCGTGGGGGTCGCGGGGGCGGGGTATTTTGGGGGAGACTTGTTTATTAACAAAACCACCCCAGTGCTGCGTTTGCAGGAGTCGGGTTCGACACAGATGGCCCTGATTTACTTCTCCGGGAATAGCTTCTTTGACTACACCGGGACGCTTACATTCCGCACTCCGGGCGCAGGGCCTTCGGCAGTCGCAACACTCAGCAACGCCGGCGTTCTCAACCTGCAAAATACCACCTCCGCCACCTCCAGCACCGTCGGCGCACTCACCATCGGCAACGGCACGGCGGCGACGAACGTGGCGATTGGCGGGGGCTCGATGATCGCTGGCGCAAACGTGCAGGCCGTCGGCAACATCAACGTTGGCGCTGTGGGCGCGGACTTCTCCGCTGGTCGCATTAACATTCAAGCGGGTTCCGATACTGTTCCCGGCCTTAGCTTCGGCGGCACCAATTACGGATTCGGCATCCTTGAGAAAACAGATGGGAATCTTTATTTCTCGCGGCGCTCTGGCAGCGCGACGAATACGACGTGGATGAGCGTAGATCGAGGCACCGGAGCCGCCACCTTCGCGGGCACCGTCACCTTGTCGAGCGCGCTCCCTGAGCTGCGACTGTCCAACGTCACCACAACCTCGCCATTCGGTCTAACTTTCTACAACGGGTCTGACTACGACGCCTCGCTTCGGCACCAAACGAACACAGGTGTCTTAACGCTCGACGTTGGCCGAAATTCTTCGTGGGGCGGTGATTTTGACATCTATATCGACACCGTTCGTTCTGCGCGGTTCTCGAAGAACATCACGACGTTTGACCAAGCCGCCACCTTCGCGGGCGCGGTGAGCCTGTCCACCGCTGGCACGACGGTCTCTATCAAATCCGGCACCAACGCCGCAGCGGGAACGGTCACGCTCGTCGCCGGAAACGGGACGATCACGAGCACGGCAATCGACGTAAACACCGTCATCGTCATGTCGATCAAAACCAAAAGCGGCTCGTTTGACCACGCCCCAAGCGTGGTGGTCGCAGCGGGCAGCGCGACGATTGACGGTCATAATTCCGACGATTCGACCTACAACTGGATCGCGCTGAAGGTAAACTAATTTCCCAACCATGAAAAACATCATTCTCGCACTCCTCGCGGTCGCGTTCTGCGCATCCGCTGTTTCCGCCGCCGACGCACCCAGCCCCGCCGTCCTCGCCACGTCCACGAAAAACGGCGTCACGACCGTCATCACGACGGGCCGTGTGCAGGCCGAGGCCGCAATCAACGCGGACGGCTCGGTCACGTTTCAGATCTATCCCACCGTCACCCTCCTCGACAGCGCCGGCCAGGTGGTCTCCACGCGCCTCGACACGTCCGGCGTGATCAACGTGCCGCTCTCCGCCGAGCTCGTCGCCAAGGTGCTGGCCGAAGTCAAAGCCGCCTACGATGCAGACCAGGCCGCAAAATCCGAAGCTGCCGCCGCAGCCGCAAAATCTGCCTCAGTCCCTCAGTCCCTCAATCCGTCCCCCTAACATGAACGCCTCCACCATCGCCGGCATCCTCCGCACCCTCCTCGCCTGTGCCGCCGGCTACCTCGGCGGCAAGGGCATCGACATCACCGGCCTGATGTCGCCCGAAAGCACCGCCGCCATCGGCACCGTGATCGTCGCGGTCTGGTCTGTCTGGTCGAAAAAATCCGCACCGTCGGCCTGATCCCATGATCACGGCCGTGATCAATCTGCTCGCGGCCCTCCTTTCCGCGCTGCCCAAGCTCCTTGAGCAGATTGCCGCCGCGAGCCGTGCCCGCGCCGCCGCCAAAACCGAAGCCGCAAAAAACGCCCGCAATGAAGCCGCCATCGACAAAGCTCTGGGCCCTCCTGCTCCTCCTCAGTAGCGGCTGCACGGCTGTCCCGGTGCGCCAGCCTCGAGATGCCACGTCCGCTTTGATTGCCGATCACGACTTCGCCGTTGTCGCCCGCGCCTCGCCCGAGTGGGTCTCGAAAGCTCTTCACACCATCACCGCCCTGGAATCCGAACTCGCCGCAAAGTGAACAACGACACGACCCCCTTCATCGCCGGCGCCGGTCTCCTCGCCACCCTCGGCCTCAACGACATTAACGCTGCGATCTCGCTCCTCGTCGGCCTAGCCACCCTCGGCTACGTCGTCACCAAGTGGATCCTGATCTGGCGCCGCCGCCACGACGACTGACCCAAACCGTTTCACAGAGCCGAGCCGGAGCCCAGCCCACAGAGCCCACAGAGTCTTCAACCTAATTTTTGATCCTTCAACTGGCGCGCCTGGCGCCTCCGTGCCCTCTGTGTCAGAGCTCCGGCTCGGCTCTGTGACACCCTCCGATTTCTCCCCTGTATGTCTCCCACCACCCTCCGCACCGCCGCCCACGAAAAGACCATCGCGGCCCTGCGCTCGGAGCTGGTTCGCACTAAAAACCAACTCGCCACCGCCGTCGACTCCGCCGCCCAGGCGCGCAAGATCCGCGTCGCCCCACCCCGCCCCGGCACCGCCCGCCACCGCCAAGCCGGTGACATCGTCCGAGTCCTCATCCCCGATACCCACGGCGCCAAGATCGACCGTGCCGCGGTCTCGGCCCTTCTCGCGGATCTAAAAACCCTCGCCCCCCATGAAATCATCTTCCTTGGCGATCACGTCGACTGCGGCGGCTTCCTCGCCCAGCACCACGTCATGGGCTACGTCGCGGAAACGGCCTACAGCTACGAAACGGACATCGCCCACGCCAACGCCTTTCTTGACGAAGTCGCTGCCGCGGCGCCCGGTGCGAGTTGCGAATACATCGAAGGCAACCACGAGCGCCGCGTCGAGACGTGGGCCGTCACGCAAACCCTCCGCCACAAATCCGATTCCGAAATGCTGCGGCGGCTCGTCGCCCCCGAGTTCCTCCTAAAACTCAAAGAGCGCGGCATCCCCTATCGCCGCCAGGGTGAGTTCTACGATCAGCTCCCCGTCCCCGGCGTGATCAAACGCGGCAAGTGTTTTTTCTTCCACGGCATCAGCACCGCCAAAAACGCCGTGGCCGCCACGATTGCCCGCATCGGCGGCAACTGTGTCTCGGCCCACACCCACCGCGCCCAGAGCGACATCATCCGCATGGTCGGCACCGGCGTCATCGGCTCATGGAACCCGGGTTGCCTCTGCGAAATGCAGCCCCTCTGGCAGCACACCGCGCCCACGAACTGGACGCAAGGCTACGCGGTCCAACTCGTGGCCCCGAGTGGCGCCTTCCTCCACCTGAATGTTCCCGTGCTCGGCGGCCAGACCCACCTCGCGAGCCTCTTCAAGCTGTAACCCAATCTTTCTCTTTCCTCTTTCTCTTAATCTTTCTCCCCTCCGAACCACCTGACGAAAGAAGAAAGAGAAAGAGGAAAGAGAAAGAAGCCCGAGCCAATGAAACCCACCGACTTCCTCCCCCGCCCTGACAAAATCCCGCCCGGCTGGAAAACCACGGCGCAGTGGGCCAAGCAATGGAAACTCCAGCACCGCCACACCTCGCGCATCCTCGGCGGAGCGGTCGCTGCAGGCGACGTGCGCTGCAAGTCCTACCGGATCCGCACCGGCTCGATAGTCCGCCCCATCCCGCACTACGCCGCCGCCTAGCGTCTCGCCTCGGCCGCCACCCGCCGCACCCACGGCGACACCTTCTCCCGCAACCACCGCGCATTAAACCTTGCCGCCGATCGCCCGGCAGCCCCGAAAGGATTTTCCCCATTGCGCGCGGCGCTGTCCGCCGCCGACAATTCACGGTCCACCGCTGCCGCTAGGCGCACGCTCTGCTTCGACAACTGGGCCGCCTGTAATTCTTCGGCCAGCTTCGCAAAATGTTCGAAACATTCGCGCGACACCGGGTGCATCTTCTCGACCGCCCCCGGCGCCAAAGCCCGCGGGAAATCTTTTTTAAGTTGCTCGACGCGCGCCTCCTTTCCTGCCGGCACCGCCGCCCCTGCCAACGCGACCAAGCCGAGCCAAAGCAAAAACCATTTCATCCCCGCACCCTAACGCTGCCCGCACAGGCGTCAACGCCCGCCGCCCTATGCCCTACGCCGCGATCTCTGAACCGCGGAGAACAAACTCCCCCCCCCCCCCCCCCCCCCCCCCCCCCCCCCCCCCCCCACCCCCCCCCCCCCCCCCCCCCCCC
>Ga0181343_1000236_pt1 | contig 26359 bp, 27 predicted proteins | sample Su13VDMLBSD_FD_130110 | JGI IMG/M metagenome (GOLD analysis project Ga0181343, IMG submission 130110) | Freshwater viral communities from Lake Michigan, USA - Su13.VD.MLB.S.D | ecosystem: Environmental > Aquatic > Freshwater > Lake | place: USA: Michigan | collected 2013-07-15
ACTTAAGAAATTATATTCTCAATATTGAGAATATAATTTCTTAAGTAGACATATATATGGAGAATATTCATTAAGTATTATTTCTTAAGTATTATTTCTTAAGTATTTCCATATATATTTCTACTTAAATAATTTCTTAAGTAGAAACATGGTCGCGCTCGGTTCGGCAATCTCGGCTCTAATGTCCCTCCCGAGTTCCCTCCCGAGTTCCCTCCCGAGTTACCTCCACAGTTACCTCCCGAGTTACCTCCACAGTTACCTCCACAGTTACCTCCTCCCGACTACCTCTTTTTACTTCAACGTCTTTCGCGACCTTGGAGTAAAATATTTTTATCTTAACAACCCGGTGAATTTATCGGTGGGGTTTCTTTCGGTGTATCTGGCGGACTCATTGATGAACTACTTTTACTTCGCTCTCGACAATCACTCTCGAAGCAGCACCCTTTACATTTCTGTATATGTGTATCACGAATAAAATGTCCAAGCGCGCCTATTATACTTATAATTAACGCAACTACCGCGACCGTATCCATATATATATTTACTTAGATTTTTTCTTTTTCTTCTTCTCTAATCCTTTCATAACAAAGAGGTCCTTGTCGGTGACCTTCCGTTCTTTCTTCGGCTTGTCGTATAAATCCGCATCTGGTCCTGGCGCTCGAATTACTTTGGGTTTCTTCATATCCATTTTTATATTTACGAGAGATGTTATTTTTGACCCATTGGCCGTTTTATTTCTTCTGTTCTTTTACTCAATCTCTCCGCATTAAGTTTGGGTGGGTAGGTTTTGTTTACAAGCCAAAGCCGCAATACATTATATACTACTTCTAAACGGTAGTTCATAATATTAATAAAGAAATTAATCTCTCTTACTGCTAAATGTCATTTGTAAACTACCAGCTCGAAAGGCTGAGGCTCCGCTTGTGCTAACACGAATATAGCGGCTAGCCGTTTTTATGCCTTTAATAACATAGTGCGGGTCAGTTGTGGTAATTGCGTAACTATTTGTATTATCGGGGAACCAAGTGGCGCCATCAGCGCTATAATCCAGCCGAACATTGCCGTTTGTAATAAGCCCAGACGCTAAGAGCAACACATCGACTAAACTATTCTCTCCAATTTCAAAAGCCGTTCCAGTAAAACTTACAGCCGAAACAGCTTGGTTATAAGTTGCTGTATATAATGTTGGTACCAAACTCGTCACAACCGCTCCATTTTCGATGGGCAGCACCGCGGGTGTTTTCACCCAGTCCGCGCCAAACTCTTCCATTACAAAGGCAAAACTATTGGCTGGGCTGGTGTTATTGGTCGTTTGAAGTGTGCCTAGAAAAATGCTCTCATTTTGAACATTCGCCAAAAGTTTATTGTCCGAGAGTGCCGAATTAAAAAGTAATTGAATTCGGTTAATGCCGGTAATCTCGGGATGCACGCTTGTGGGGTCTTCGCCTGTGTAAAGCAGTTTTACGCCGCTAATATCAGTATGAGCATTGGAACCAAAGAACAAGGCGCTTTTATACCAAATCGCGCTATTAGTGCCACTATCGGGGCGGGTATAAATCTTAATCCAAGGATTTTGCGCTTGTGCTAAACCTAAAGTAGAGAGATTGTTTACAACCGCATACATACTGGTAAGCTGGGAGACTTTGTAATCAGCCGCAGGTGAGGGTGAAGCATAACAATACCAGTTTATTTTACCAGAATTATTTATGTTGTTGTATTGCCAGCCGCCGGCTACAGTTGTGCCTGGGGTTCCGTCCGCATAAACAGAAACGGTGTTATTTACAGCTGTCGGGTAAAACACAAAATTGCTGTTCTCACCAGCAACAACTTGCTCGGCTGGGAAATTGCCAACATCTACACTATCTCTCGTTGAGACTAAATTACGGATATTAACATTTTGAGTTAGACTCGAGGATAATGTCGTAACCATGTGGCAAAAAGTTTGAGTTATACCGTTATTTGTCAATATCACTCTAAAATATTCTAAACCAACTGCTTGCTGAACGGTTTTGTGAACATTAGCCGTTATCGCGTATTCTTCGGTTATTAACCAGGTCGCCTTGTTATACGATTGCTGAATGGTTAGCGTACAATTTGTAGGGACTAGTATATTAACGCTAATCGCTACATGCTCCGCAGTTGCTTCGGGCAAGCCCGCAAAGGTTGCGCCTGCTGCTAATGGGTAGGTTCTATCATTTACTTGGGAACGAGGCATTCTATATATTTACTATTTATTTTTATCTTCCAAATTATATATATAATGCCAACTCAATTGAAAATTATTGCGGACGAATATACTCCAAAAACCGCTTTTACTGCTGGCACTAGCGCACCTTTTACAGTAAATTTTAGCGCGCCTGTTGTCATCTCTCCTGGGCAAAAAATTGCTATGGATAAATTCATAGCCGTTATTCCGGATATTACCGCTAATTTTGCTTTAGATACTTCCGTATTTACTTTATGGTATAGTCTTAATGGTGAAAATAACCAATCGGTTGATATCACCATTCCTGCTGGTAGATATTCTACTTTAGCACAATTACTAACCGAGATGACTAAATTATCTAATAATTCTTTTTCTGGATTTACTGCTGATACTTTGCCGGTTGATGCTGTAGGTAACTATAATTATTACCGTGACCGTGGGTTGAAAATGCTCTGTTCATCAGCTACCGGTAAATTTTTTATGGAATATGTTACTTGTCCTTTTTCTCCACTTGTTTTAACTCCTGTAAATTTAGAGCAAAACATAGAAGATTATTATTTTCCTATTGCTGCGGGTCCATGGACTTTAAACCAATCTAGTTCTACTATTGTTTTAACCAAAGGCGGTGGGTGTTTGGTTCAGTTTAAAATTGCTCTTCCACTTGCAGCTGCTGCTATTGCCGATGGTTCACTGGTTTATTGTGGATTAGTTGATGACCGCAATAGTTTGTTAGGGTTATTTCAGAGCGGAGTAAATGGCCTTATTTATTTACGAAATTCTGCCGGTGGTTTATCTAGCCCTCTCGATAATGACTTCTTTAAAACTAATACTATTTGCGAGATATATCAAGCCGGTGGTTATTTTCAATTAAGACTTTACACTGTCGATATAAATGGTTTACAAAATGTTGATTTTAGCACGGAAACCTCCGGTGGTGGCGCATATTCTCAATCTTTAGGTTCTGTTAATTATAACACTTCGTATCAGTTTCAAGCTTCCGGTAATAAAGTAGCTAATGCATACGCTGTCCCCGCTATTGGTGGTATTGTGAACATGACCGAAGATGTGCCCTTTGGTGCTACCGAAGGCGAACTCACCCGAACTGTTGCTGTTGATTTTTCAAACTCCGGCGGATTACGTGCTGGGCTTGGTGTGTCTGATGGTCTTTTATTGTTTACACCGCAAAATTCTGATTTCGGTTCTTATATTGGTTCTGCTCCCATGAATCTCTCCAAAATTAATTCTTCATTTGATTTAGCGCTGGAAATCTTAGATATACCTCTCCTTACTTTTCAAGGTAATACTAGCCGCAACCAATCTGGTTCTCGGCAAAATGTTGTCTGTTATTTTCGGCCGGAGCAATCTAATGTCGGTACAAATAGTTATGTTTATGATTCGCTCGCTTATCAATGGCTCGATGTTGCCATTACTTACCCCGTCAATTTATCGTCTCTTTCTTTTCGCGTGTTTAACCCCTATAGTGGTCAGAGTTTAGTCGCATCTAATTTGAGCTTTAATTTGATAATCAATGATAAAGAATATTAAGCCAGCAACACTCTTAACTCATTAATATATATTTTTATTGATATATATTAAATGGCTTTCAGTGCTTTATCCACAGCTAGACAAGATTTCAATACTTTCGGCAGTTCTTTGGCTGCGATTGAGCAGAATTCTCAAGATGACGCGAACTCAAATTTACAAACTTCGCAAATATACCAGCAGACCATCGCGCAGCTTAAGTTGGAGGGTCCCCAAGCTTTAGCTTTTGGTGGTATGGAGGCTATTCGTCAAAGCAGCGAATTATACGACCGCATTAAAGCAGCCGGCCAAAAAATTAAAGAACTACCTTCCACTTTGAGCGATATTGGGGCAAGAACGGCTGGGAGATTAAGTGATAGAGCACAACAGGCTAAAGACATATACAATACAGCCAAAACTAAATTAAGCGGCACATTGGAAGATGTCCAAGCGCATGCTTCGACGGTGGCCGACCAAGCCAAAGGTATTTTTAAAGGCGCGACGAAAGACCTACAAGATTCGGCCAATTTAGATGAATTAAAAACAAATTTTACAAATCTAAAAACCGATTTAACCGGGCGCTTGGCGAAGGCTAATGCTATCATCGATGAAAACGTTAAACAATATTCGGGTTTAGCTGACCAGGCCAAAAGCCAAATAGGAGAGATTCAGGGAAAAATGGACGCTTTAAAATCTTCTACCGCTGGCGATTTAACGGGTTTAGCAAAAGACCAATTCGATGCTTTAGCGGCTAAAATACCCGATTTACAAGGACAGGTCGATAAAGCCGGTGCTTTTATTTCAAAAGCTAACGAAACACGCGATACGTATGCCAAATCAGTCTCCGACCGAATTACGCAACAAGGTGAAAAAGCCAAAGCACAATTTAGCGACATTAGCAGCAAACTTTCCCCGACTGAATTACAGGCTCAATTGGGTGCGGTTGTGCCGAAGACTGGCTTAGCTGATATCACTCTGCCGAAAATTGACCCCGCCGAAATATTGCCTACGGCTTCTGAATCTGGCCAAGGTTTTTTTAATCGTATTGGTGAGTATGTCCGGAGTAAAACTACAAATACTTTACGACCTGCTGAAAATGTTCAAGAGACTATCCAAAATTTAGACCCTGAACTCATGGGCGCTGGTGGTCGGGGTTTTATTACTAGCGCCAATGAACGCGTCACAGCTTTTAAGACGAACCAAATGTTTACTCCAGACGAAATGCGAAATTTAAGTCCTGACGAAGCATTTGCTAGAATTTCTCAAATGCCTCGGGTTGAACCGGATATATTACCTTCTAATATTCCCTTCGCTGATGAGGCTCGACAAGCCACTGCTAGTTTAGGCGATATTGCCGGTAGAGGTTTAGGTGTTCTCGGAGATTTCGCCGGTGTAGCGGGTGGGGTCTCGGCTGTCAGAGATGCAGCTAGTGGACAATTTAACCCAGGCGATGCAGCCAATGCCTTTTTTGGTTTAGAAGCGGGTAAAAGTTTAGGTGAAAGCGCGGTTAGTGGTTTAAAATCGGCTGCTACAAGTTTAGGCGAACAATTGAGCGGAGGTGCCGCGGCTGCTACCGGCGCATTAAGTTCAGTTCAAGGCGCAGGTAATCGTGTTATTACTTCTTTAAGCCAAACTGCGGACCAAGGACTTACGGCCGCCAAAGGCGCTCTTTCCGGTGCGCAAGACCTTGTCGGAGGCGCCCTTAAAACTGGCACCGAAACGGCCAGTGCTGCTTTAGATGTCGCCAAAGGCGCAGCTAGCGATGTCGCCGAAGGTGTAGCCGAAGCCGGGACGGCCGTTATCCCGATTGTTGGCGAAGTTGCTGGGATTGGTTTAGCTGGTTATCAAATTTATGAAGGTTTCAAGGATTTATTTACGCACCCAACAGCCCCGACGCCTATTGCAGTTCCAACGGTCGCCAATATCAGCCAAGGATTTCAAAGCGGGGTTTAGTATTTAATATTTATTTCATTTTTTTATATTAATGAAATATATAAATGGCTATGAACATCTCTCGTCAAATCAAGCTTAGAAGCACTGAGCAGGCGCTTTTCCGCCCATCATACAATCGTCTCAACTTTATGATTCAGCCCGACGGCTTGGCTACGGATTTATCAAAATCTTATCTGTCTATGCGTATCTGGCTAACCAAAGCCATTGATGGCTCTCGTGTTTCGGACGCCGAACTTCGCGCTTTGATTGCGCAGAATTTGTGCGTGTCTTTTGGGAACAATGACCAATCCTATTCGCCTGCGTGTCTGATTCGTATTGCCCGTCTGTTTGATGGTAATAACAATTTGCTCGAGGAGGTCAATTTCTGCAATGTGTTGACTCAGACTATCATGCACCAACTTTGCTCGGACTTCGAGACCGTAGAATCCACAAACTTGCTTACCGGTTCTTCTTCGCAGATTGGCCACGGTTCCTCAATGCCCGCAACATTGACGGCTTTTCTTCAGCAACCCACCACTGTGCACGTATTTCTTTCTGATTTGTTTGGTGTCTGCCGTCATTCTAATGTGGAATTGGAGAGAATGAACGGAATGCAGATTACCCTCGAATTGGAAGACCGCCAAAATCTTTTTAAGATTACCACTTTAGGTGATTTTCAGCAAATCAATGTGCCCGACATTAGCGGTGGAAGCGTTGCCCCTGTTCTGCCGCAGTCATTTGTAAATCCGGCGGAGTTGGGTTATTTACAAAATACGAATACGATGTCTACTTCTAGCGCGCCGCGCGGGCAATTTGAATCGCCGTCCAGTGCTATGTTTTTAGATGCTTCCGGCAACTATATGATTCAATGCCCCAAAGAAGGATTTGAATTCCCCGCGGATATTTACTTTCAGCAACCTACCAAAGGTGCTATTATTGACGAGGTTCTTTTTAATACGAACATTTCTTACACTCCGGACCAGTTGACTGCGATGGGCTTTGTTGAGGACGCCTGGGTAAAACTTCGTTATGAAATTACCAGTTCTTATGCCGGAGCTAGTGGTATTCAGCCTAAACCCTTTTATTACATGGCACTTATTAGCGCTGTTGCCGATACTGGCCTTACTTTTGACGCTAATTATTCGTTGTGGTATGATGATATCCCCGGGCGTACGGTCGACGATGTGGTCACTTTCATGGGTTTGGAACTGTTGAGCCCAGATGAAGTGGTTGCGATTGGTGTCGGTGGTTCTCAGGCTGCCATTCAAACACAACTAGCTACGAGTACGCTTGTTTTTGCGCAAGCTGATATGGAAGGCTTAAGAAATCTCGGCGTATTAGATGCCGATTCTCGCCCGACTGGTGTCACCTTTGATTTAGGAGTTCAAATGGTTTCGGTTACGCCAACTGCTATCGCTGGCCCGCATATTCTTCCGGACCATATTACCAATCAAAGTTCGTCTTCTGTCCGTAAAGTTTATTCCAACCAGATTACCAAACTTCCTGCGCAGGGTGATAAATGCCGCGTTCTTGGCGTTGTTTTGGATGCATCGGGTAATGGCACAGTCACCTTTTCATCGTGGGGTTGTGAGGGCCGAACTTCCATTCAGGCTGAAACCTTTTTGCCTACGGGCGTACAGACAGCTCCTTTTGGTTTTAATGCCGCCACTGCCGCTATTTTTGTTATCTGGAATGTACAGAATCATGCCCGTGCTCCTAACAATCTGGATTTGTCTGGCAATCCTATACCACACTTTTTTAACAATCTCTCCTATGAAATTGATAAATTTGAGTTGGTTTTGATTCAGTCGTCGATTGACCCGAAGAACCGCATGCCCAGTCCCTTCACCTTTTCGAGCTGGCGGCTAGAGACTGCCAATATAGAGACAGAGCAACAAACTTGGGCGCGGCAATTTATCCTAGAGCAGGGGGTCTATAACTGCTGGACTCTAACGCCGAACTGGAATACACAAGACGATAATAAAGGCTCTTTGATTTCTACGCGTCGTGGTATTTCGCATTTTCGCCTGCTAGTGAACAATATAGCACAGACAAACCGAGATATTTACCTCCAAGATTTCCGCTCTGATTATCCCTCTTCGCTTTACATTGACCGACTGAAGGATACCTTTAGCAACTCCGACTACGTCTTGCGCTCGCCGGTCGGCATTAAGGGCGTACAAGAAACGGCTGACCCCGTCACTGTCTTGCCGTTGAAGATTTACCAAGCTGTTACCGAAGAAGCCTATATTATGGGCGGCCCCGGTGGCGCTACGGTCCAACTCAATCTCTATGGCGACCCGTCAATGGACCGCAAAATCAAACCTGGGTTGGTGTTCTTTTTTAAGCAGCTTCTTAAACAGATTTAATTAATAAAAAGTATTTGAATATTTTTTATTAAGCATTATATATAAGATAATGGAAAAATTAAGTAAAGAAGAATTACTGGCCCTCATTAATAATAAACCGAAAAAAGAACGTAAGAAACCCGACTTGTCCGAAGAGAAAAAATTAGCAATGTTAGAGAGATTAGCCGATATGCGCGAAACCGTTAAAAAGAACCGCGAAGCCAAGAAAACCATTGTCGACCCGATAGTTAAGGAGAAAGAGATTGATTCTATCTTTGAAAAGAAATACGGCACAAAATTCGACAAAATGAATGAACTGCTAAGTGATTTAAACGAACATACCAAAGAAGCGCTGAAAATTAAAAAAGAGAAAATAGCCAAAAAGGTCGAAAAGGTTGAGGAAAAAAAGGTCGAAGCGGTGGCTTTAGAAGTGAAGCCGAAACCGGTTGATGTATTATTTGATGACACGCCCACACCGGCGCGTCCCGCGTTTCCCACCATGCCAACTCCAATGAATCCAAATGTCCATCGCAAGGGGAATACCCGTTTTTAAATCTCTCAATTTTATAAAATAATAATATAATTCTATTTTATAGAATGACTTTTTACAATGCCGTTAAACCTTGATATTCCAGGGTTTGTGTCGTTTAAATAAAGGCGATGCTTATATCTCTTGGTGAATTAACACCATACCGCGAAGTTCCTTAGAGCCTCATCTACTATCCCATTACCGAAAGGTTTTGAGGAGAACAGGGTTAACAACCCTTCCCAATAGTAACTAATGATGATGGATTGGATAATGTGGGTGGAAGCTCCTCTATGTCGCTATGCTAGACAGTGGAGAACCTGAACGACTTTATGGGATAGTGCGCGATTAGTTTAGCAAACTAAAAATGACCGCAGAAGAGAAAGTCTATTCCGTGCCTTTTAATAGGCAGTTTAAATATTGCGAAAGCAACGGTATTTAAAGTTGAATATCAAAGCGCTGTATTCGGCAAACGACATCGTCGATTTTACGCTCAAACTCCGGCCTGGTCGCGCGATAAAAGCCGGTTCCCTTCGCGTCTCTGGCTACCTCAATATCCAAAAACAAGCCCCCGGTTCGTCCGATTGGGTCCCTTGTACTAAAGACGATTCCGTTTTTGTCTCGCCTTACGCTGGTGTCCACTCTTTCTTTAGGAATTCGAGCTGCTCGGTGAATGACCGAACGCTGGAACAAAACTCTATGTATCCCCGTTGGGCCTCGATGGTTAAACAGTCTAAGCTGACTTTAGAAGGTATTAATACGTCTTCCATGGCGACAATTGAACTCTGCGGTACACAAAACAATGTGTTGCTGATGGGTTCCCAAGTGGCACCCAATACGGTGACCTTGCCAGGTGTCGTGGGTGAAGTTCTTTCTATTCCGTTTTCCTTTAAGCCTGAAATCGCGTTAAATAAATCTGGTGGCTCGGATTTAGGACAAAGTCAATTTCCCCAAATGAAAGTACTGTTTAACTTGTGTTCCGCAATTGAAGCGCTTTATTCGACAGCCACAGCCGAATACATACTCGCCAATATCGCCGCACTGCAATATTCCTTTTTGGACCTTCAGCTCGGTTGGTATGAGACCGTGGAAATGCCTTCCCGAGAACCCGTGACCTTTTCGACTGTATCATTAATCACGCAAACGCTCATCTCGAGCAATGCGACATTCGCCGTTAATTCTCCAAACCTTTATGACGCTATTTCTATGTCATTTATTAAACAAGAGCACCGAAATAAACTCAATTTTGATAATTATAGTTGCGAGTGGATACCGGGAATTGAGAATGTTGGGTCGCGAGTGGAAGCCACAGTTAGCGGCAATGACCAACCCATTCGGTTCCCAATCCAAACTTATTCGGAGCTCAGTCTCAATTTTGCAAAAAGCATGGGTGCTGGTGTGAAGAATAGCTTAATGAATACGTACACTTCGCAGAACGGCTGCTGGGGTATTGGCTACCGTTTTACTTCGGGCATAAACGACAGATTAAGCGTAAATGTTATTCTCAATGGCTTGTCAAATGACCAGAACCCCTCTTCGCACCCGAGTGACTGCTTTATCTATGTATCCGGCTATGTTTCTGTTTAATTTTTCATTTTATAAAATAAAATAATATAATCTATTTTATATAATGGCAGCACAAGGACTTGATTCTAAAACTCTCTTGATTGACCCCGCCTCTTCTTCTACCGAACGCACTTTTTTCCGTATTCCCGCCGGCGTGAAATTTTATGCGAATAAAGTTCGTCTGCTCAACTTCTCCCTGCTGAACAATTCGAGTCAACCCATTTATTTTGGTCCCCGTGGCATTTACCAAATCATAAAGAAAATATCTATTCTCTCATTAGCAGGTTCGGAGGTTGATTTTTGCGCAAACATGGATATTTTAGCAATTAAAATGCTTCATCTGCAGAATTCGGCGCAGTATTCGCTTGCCCGGCAATTGATGCAGAATATGTGCGTGAGTGTCACCGCGCCTTCGATGTCGCAGCTCGAACTCACCGAAGCCCAAGGCAAAGCCGATGGAACGAAGATTCAGGCGTATATCGACATTACCTTTGCTTTAGGGTTTTTGCGCGCCTCGCGTTTGTTGGACAAAGGCTATACCATCGTAATTGAATACGAAACCGACCCCGAAGTGCACGGCATTCCCGGTGGCTATACTTTTGATACTTTCCCCGCTCTGGCCATCGACGAATGTTTGACCGGCGAACCCGCTGATTCTGCGACCTCGGTTGTTTATCCTACGATTATTTCAGACCGCCTCTACATTAACCCAACAGCCGCCACCGTGGGCCAGATTAACCAAACGCAAGTTAGGCTCAATAGTTTTTTTAATCAATTTATTAAAACATTTTATTATTACCTCGATTATGATTGTAAAACAAACACTTCCGCCAATCCTTACCATTTAGCCCGTTCGGCACCGCAAGAGGAACTTTCACTGGTCGTGGACGGTCGCAAAATTCTCATGTATAAGGGTGTGGATACCGATGCCCGCAAAGCCGCTCTGCTTCACGATTTTAGCGGTGAATTTTGTCTGCCTGGTGTCGCGCCTGCTTACTTTGGCGTGGGCAGCACTCAGCCTTTAGCAATTGACCCTTCCGGCGTCTCAGGCGAATGGGGCCTTAAAAATCCAAATACTAAAATAATTATGAATGGTGTTTATTCTTATGGTGCAGTGCAGCTGGACCAGTTTGTCCAGATTGATTTGGCCGTGTATTACAACTATTTAGTCACCGGCACGCCTTCGATTAATCAGCCCGCCTATCTCAATACCATGGCTGAGGTACTCCGTTCGTATAACACGCAGAGTGATATGGTTAGTTATATTCAGCAGCAAGCGGGTGTTGTCAATATGATGTGAGTTTAATATTTATTAAATTGATTTAAAATTAAATTAATATTTTATATCAACTAAAATGATAAACTGTGTATATTATAATCATAAAATAAGATGTTATAGAGATGGTACAGTTGAGAGATTACAAAATAATAATTGGGTTGAAAATAAATCTAAAAATTATTCAGATGGTTATCGTTATATTATGATTGATGCAAAAAGAATGAAAATACACCGTTTAATTGCTTTTTGTTTTTTAAAATTAGAAAATATTATTGGTAATAATAAAACTCATGTTGTAGACCATATAAATAGAAATTGTTCTGATAATAGAGTTAAAAATTTAAGAATTGTTTCAAAACAACAAAATACTTTTAATACAAATGCTAAAGGTTATTATAAAAAAAAAAATAAATGGGGGGCGCAAATCTGTATTGATTATAAAAAAGTTTATTTAGGCTCTTATGATTCAGAAGATAAAGCCCGTAATGCTTATTTAAAAGCAAAAGAACAATATCACATTATGTAATTTTATATATACTTAATAAATATATTTGTATATATTAAATGGCCAAACCTGAACCTCTGCCGCAATCTATTATATTAGGCTGTAATACTTGGAATTGTGCTTCAAAAATTTCAAATGCTAACTGGGAAAGTAAATTGAACGAACAAGTCAATATTAATCAAGGCGACAGTATTGGTGTAAAAGCTTCGTTTATCGACACGCGCGGGACTGCCTCCGGCAATATTGTTATTGTAAAAGATACGGAAATCTCTCTCGAGTATTATTTTTATTGGATACATAATTTTAACGCTTGCGATATATCGGGAATTACCGCTGGTGTGCCTGCGCCCCCTGATGCTTCGAATAATTTAACCCAGCAAGTTTTAGTGGGGAGAGATATATTAGATTTATATTATGATAGCCCAGGAGGGGGCGATATTAATATTCCCTCTTACTATACCAATAGCAGCGGAACTGGTATTAATGATGCAGATGGGCTCCCGTATATCGTTTACCAGAGCACTCCAAATTTTCCTGTGCCTCCTGTTGTTGGACCCAGCGAAGATGCTTTAAATATTGTTGTTGGCCAGGCCTATTTAGTTACAACGGTAGGTTTAACAATCAATTGGGAATATGCTAATGTTGAAGGCGCAAATTATAATCAAATGCCCGCTGGTTGGAATTTCACGACTGATTTTTTCGAGGCAGACTTTAACCCTTGGTTTAATCTGGCTACCTCGGCTTTTATTCCCGCCGCCTTGGCTGCGCCACTGCCTTACATCACTTATGTTATTACAAATGTCGGTGCAACAGATTGGGTTGCAATTGACCCCGGTCTCGCCAGTAATATTATTCCGGCTACGCAGATGCAGAATGGCAATCGCTATTCTATTGTAACGCTAGGAACTTTGGATTATCAATTTTACGGGGCTGATGAAAATCAGGTAGGTGTGGTTTTTACGGCCACCGTTAATCCGCCCGCCTTACCGCCGGCCTTTCCACAAACGATTACTACCGCAATTTTTAAGGCTAATGTCGCCACTTGGTTTATAAACACGGGGGGTTTTACTTTTGGCGATGACCCACTAGATACTTTGAATGTGGTAATTGATATGGACGCATCTACGGGGGCATTAACACTGACCTCTGTAGCTGGTACGGGACAATGGTTAAATACTACTATTGGTACTTGGTCTATACCCGGTTCTTACTTTGGATTTAATGCTGGAACGCCCAATGCCTCCGCCTTTGTTACGCTTACTGATTTTAATTCTATAAGTGGCAGTCTAAATGTTTCTAATCTATCGCAAGGTGTAACTTATACAGTATTAACAACGGGGGAATTAGATGGGTCAGTTCCCCAATTTACTTGGGATATGGTAGGCAATTTTACTGAAAAAGATACTGTTGATATGACTGTCGGTTTAAAATATCAAGTCATCGCCCCACAAACAAACACTTTAATTTTAGATGCTGCAAATAACGGTTTAGTCAGCGAAATTTTTACGGCAACACAAACCATCATAATACCCGCACTTACACAAGTTTATAATTCCTCAAGTTCGCCTCCTATAAATGATTGCGAGTTAGTAAATGAACAAGGTTCAGAATTTATTACATATTTGCTTCAAACTGATGGGTATGAATGCTTTGTAACTATTAATGCGAATTTATTGACAGGAGTTTTTGAGTATGCTCCATTTAATACAAGTCAATTTGGGGCAGGCAGTACAACAGGCGCACCTTTTACGGAATTACCACTAGGAAATCCTCAACCCTCTAATTTATTGACTTTGACTATTCCTGCTGGTTCTCAAACAGGGACTCAATCTGACCTTGTTTTCGTTTCTAATCCGACGGGTTCTCCGTCGGGTTTTGACCAGGAAAATATTTATTCAATGAACTGTAATACTCCTATTCCACCCGCACAAAATTTAATTGTTTTTTCAGGCGTAGGACAAACTTTTACAGCAACAGGTCCTTATCAGGGAACCGGCACTTCCGCCACGGTTGGGGCATTTTCCTGTAATACTGCTACGATTACCGGCACGGGCTATATTAACGGCACGGTGGAATCTTCGATTATTGAGGTTGGGACTGTGGTTCACGCAATAAACCCTGACCCTGGCTTACCAACCGACAACTCCGGCCGAGCCAATGTATCTGCTTATCAAGCCGGCAGTAATATTCCATTTGAATACGATGGGTATGTTGCACCATATACGCCGCCTACGACGAGAATTGATGTTCGTCCCGTCAAGAAAAAGTGGAAAATGACCCTAAAAGCCGGCTCGTATGACCCGAATAATCTCGCGGAATTAATAACGCGCAATATGACCCGGCAAAAAGTTAAACGAGTCAATCAAGTGCAAGGCGGGCCTTTCGGCACCCAGTCCACGCTAACCGTGCCTACCGATAATATATGGAATATTGGCAAAGACGCAAGCGCAAATGAATGGGCCTCACCATTGGGACCTGGGCAAAATACTTTTTATGATTCGAAAAACCCAAATGTTTATGCTTATCCGAGCGAAACCGATTATAATATTAACCCCGATAGAGACGATATGCCCTTCATTTTTGTCCCAGCAATGAACGGAAGTTTATTAAATAATAATAGTATTGCGACGGATTACATCTATGCGGAGGTTCCGCACCCCAACGCGAATGGCTTAAATAATTTAACTTCCCCGAATTATTATATAAATCTCGTGCCTCTAATCAGTGATGTGCGTTCTGTTTCCCCGACCATTCCTTCGACCGTTCAAACCGATGGCTACTACAGCATTCTGCCTTTTTACTCGCAAAATGGAACTACCAATACGAGCAATGTTATTACCGGAAATTCGGGTATTTTTCCCATCGCATTTGGCGCTACGCAAACATCTCTCATTTTTAATAACGAAAACAATGGTTTATTCTCTTTTAACTATCTGCATAGTCCAATGCTGGCTTTTCTTTCAACTAATACTGATGATTTAACCGAAGTGACTTGTCATATGTATACGACCGCTCAAAAAACCACCACTATGTCAGCAACGAATTTCTTTACGACTTTAGTCGACAAAAATAGTGGAATACTTTTGAATAAAATGGAGCCGCAATCGTTTTGGTCTCAGCTAGGGTTCGATGTGGCAGCTTTAACCACGGATTTAGATAACCCGAATAAAATTGGCTTTCAGATGACCCTAGATGAATTTAATTCCAAAACTACCGGAGGCTTTTGTGGAGCCAGCAATATTTTTAATTCGACCTTTCATGCGGTCGGCTCGGCTATTCAGCCATCGGTTCCCGATACTGAGCTCGTTTTTCTTACAGCTACGCCTGCCGCTGAACAAACGAGCGTTATTGATGCTTTGGAACCAAATTTAACGGTTGGCAAAATTTATACCATTTATAATTTGGGGCGGTTCGCTGATTTCTATGGCTCCTATCCTCGTATCAATTGGTTAGAGGTTGGCGGGTTAAATCCTGCCTCTACGGGCCAAACGTTTACCGCTACTTCAACCGGTTTTACGCCGCTGCCATCTGGTTTTAATTGGGCAACGCTTCCGACCGTTTTGGAAGCTGGCGTTGCTGTTGCTACAACTACGCAACTCCAAAATAATTATTTTACCGTCCAAACTACGAATACGCTTAATGCAGTTCGAATTCCGACCGTGCGAGACCAAACCGGTCATTTTTTGCTGGAAATTACCGGCTATAACTCTATTTACCTAGACGACAAAAGCAAGCGGGAAATCAAATCTATTGTGTCGAGTTATTTCGTTAGTCAGGGTTCATTTGTTGCACAGGTGTTTCCGGAATCTTATAATTATTACCACGTCGGCGCACCTATTTCAATCAGCAATTTGAAAATTCGCATCTTGGACCCTTACACAATGGAAGAGGCTGTCATCGGCCCGAATAGTAGCGTATATATCCAAATCAATAAAATGCTGAGCGATATTGCCATTGCGCAGGTGGCTAATTAATACGAGAGCATATATGGTCTCATATTAATTCTTTTATGTTTATTGCGGTGTCTTGTTCTAATTTTAAAAGGGCTAATCCTTCTTGTTTAATTAATTTCATTATTTCTAAATTAACCATAATTCTCTGCTTGGAGCACAGGCTATCTTTTTTCAGGTGTCGCATCATTGTGCCTTGGTGACTGGTCTCATAATCGCAATGCTCGCATACATAAATAGGCATATATATATATAACGGAGAAAATAATATACTTGTGTAATCTCAGTGTAATTCCAGTGTTTCGATATTTAAGAAATTTATGGTATTTTTTGCTATTTTGAGTTGTAAAGCAAATGCTAATTAGAAACTTACTAGGTTTAGAATTAAGAATTAGAAAGTTAGAATTCTAAATTAGAAGATTATTAAGTTTTTGTTTTAAGTTTTTAGGTAGTTGGGGGACCTGGGGGACTCAGGGGACTACTTTTTCTGGCTATAAATTTTGAAATGTTTTTTTTTAAATTTTTTATTTTATTTTTATACCAGCCTTTTCCAAAAACAGGTCCCCTGGGTCCCCCAAACTTTAGGCATAATTATAAATTTAACTTAAATATAAAATATTCATATAGATTAAGAGAATGAAATACACATATACTAATAAAGAAGGAGAGATTGTTCAAAAAGAATGCAATTTCGATATGAAAGCTTATAATACAGAATACTATAAAAAGAATAAAGAATATTTGAATCAACGGTTAGAATGTGATTGTGGATTGACATATGCCAGATGTAATGCTTCTTCTCATAAAAAAGGAAGGATTCATAAATTATATATAAAATTAACAAAACCGGCCGAACAAAACGAAGTCCCCCAAGTCCCCCAACTTTAGGCATTTTATTAATTCAATTATTTTAATTAAATTAATTACTTAGAAATATAATATTTGGTATATATAAGAATGAACGAATTTAATCAATATATTTACTCAAACTTTTCAGCGAAAAACGACGATAAAATCACCCACACAAGAATAGGCGATAAGAATTTAGGGATATTTGCAGGTAAGTATTCTGTCCCCGACGAGAAATACGAAGAATTTATGGAAATGTATTTTAACTGGGTGTTTGTAGCCGGTAATGATGAATACCTGACAGAAGTTCAGCTAGACAAAGGCCCGATTTATATTGATTTAGATTTTCGATATGATAACGCAATAACTAGCCGGCAACACACAAAAGACCACAATATTGATATTGTAGTGCGCTACATGGAAGCTGTGAAAGAATTAATAGAAATTGATAATACGCCGATAGATGTTTACATCATGGAAAAAAACGCAGTGAATTGTCTAGAAAATAAAACGAAAGATGGAATCCATATCATAATAAATCTCAATCTGGAAAAAGAATTACGAACCGAATTACGCAATAAAATGTTAAAAAGTAATTTAATGGAAATATTAGATTTGCCGGTGACAAATGAAATTAAAGATATAATCGACGGCGGCATTGCACAGAGCTCAGTTAACACGCAAATGATAGGCAGCAGAAAACCGGGACATCAAGCCTATAAAGTAGTTCAGCATTTAATTGTTAAATTAGAAGGTAATTATTTTGAATGTGAAGATGTAAGCAAATCATTTAAATTAGAAAAGCATATATTCAATCTCTCTACGCGATATTCAGATAGGCCAACATTTTCAGTAAAGGAAGGTATAATGGAAGAATTAAAAGAAAAAAAGGAAGTAAAAAAGGAAGTAAAAAAGGAAATAACCGAAATAAAAGCAAGCAATAATACTGTACAGGTTTATTGTGAATTAGGCATAAAACATAAATTATTTCAAAAATTAACAGGACATAAAGAGTGGGTTAACATAGGTTTTATTATTAAAACAGAACTCGGAGATAAAGGCGAAGATTTATTTGTTGATATATCAAGGCACGATTCTAAATTTATAGAGGAAGACGTAAGAGCATTATACAAGCAATTTAATAAAACCCTGAAAGATGATAGCAAAAAACCTCTTACTGCAGCAACATTAATAAAGTATTTGAAAGATGCCGATAAAGAGAACGCAAAGGCATTAGTAAAAGAAGCAATGAAAATTTTAAATCCAAAAGATAAAAAAGAAGAGGGACCAACAGAAAGCACTGTAGAATTAGACCCGACAAAATTAGAGCATTTTAATAGCGATTATATGAATTCTTTTAAAGATGATTATTTAACACAAAAAAAATATTTTGAGAATTTCATCTGCAAAGTAATGAGACCAGAGCCGCAATTTATTTACATAGAAGGTAGTAAAGATTTTGGCAAAAAAGCCTGTATTTTCAATTCATCGTGGATAAATGTTGCATTTCAGCACTGCAAAACAGATTTAGTAGATATAACAACAAAAGAGAAATATGGGGAAATTTGTTTTACAAAAAGATGGCTTACAGATGAAAAAATGCGCTGCTACAACTTTTTAGATTTTATACCTAATAATGATTATTTACAAGAACAAACAAATAAAACTATATTTAATTTATTTTCTGGTTTTAATGATAAAATAAAAACCGTATATAATACTGAAAAAAAAGATATAATTCTCAAACCATTTCTCGAATTAGGTTTAGAATTATGCGGAGCTAAACAAATAGATTTTAATTTTTTTCTTAAATGGATTGCGCATATGATTCAAAAACCGAATGAACGCATACCAATTTGTATTATTATCAAAGGAAAACAAGGCACTGGTAAAAATGTGTTTTTAAATGCCATTGGCAATCTTATTGGTAAAGAGCATTATATTACAAGCGCAAATCCTAAAGATTTCTTTGGTGATTACGCAGAAGGATTTTATCATAAACTTTTAGTGAATATGAATGAATGCGAAGGCAAAGATACATTTAATTTTGAAGGAAAAATTAAAGCGTTTATTACGGAAGATACAATAACAATAAACCCTAAAAATGTAAGACCAACTGAGATACGAAATGTTGCGCGTGTATTAATTTTTACAAATAAAGCGAACCCGATACCTATAGATGTGAAAAGCAGCGACCGACGCTATTGCGTATATCAAACAACCGATAAATTTCTGGATAAAAAATACGGCACGACATTCTGGACAAAATTAATAGAACATTTCAATAAACCCGAATTTATTGCGTGCTTATATGATTATTTGAATACAATGGATATTTCAAAGGTAGACTGGAAAAGCGAGAGACCAATAACAGAAGCATACAAACAAATGTGCAAATTATATGTGCCAGTCGAAGCATTATTTTTTGAAGAATATGTTAATAAACATAGAGGCTGTATGTTAAATATAAATGGTAAGACCATAAATGGAGAAAACTGGGAAAAAGAATTTGAACCACGGAATAAAGAAGTATATGATGATTACGTGGATTTTTGCAAATCGAATGGGTTTTCGAGTGATAAAACCTACCAAGCCTCTATTAGCAAATTCAATAACAAATGTGATGAGCTAGAAATCCCGCATAAAATTCAAAAATCAAACGGAAATAATGAATTTAGGTATATGCCAAAGCAAATTTATGAGCATCTCTTAAAAAAGAAATGGATTAATAGAGACATAGACGACCCGGAAATTGTAATTGAAGATATTAAGGGTGAAGAATTCAATTTCGAGGTTTGAGTTAAAAAAGTATTAAAATAATATCTTTAGACATATATATATGGATATTATTGCGAAAACGATAAATTTGAAAACTTTTGCCTACGAATGCCCAACGTGCTGGTCAATTTACAAAAAGAATGGCGAGCCGAGTTTGCGGGCGAAGCGGGTGATTCATAAACATAGCTCTGAGGGAATATTAGGTAATCGCATTGAAAATCGAATAAGCGAATGTAAACATAATAAAAACGTAGATATCCACATAACCGATGAAACAAAAAGAATATAAATGGATTTCGCGAATCATTCTAATGTGTACGTGCCAAGAATGCTTTTTCTGCTGCATCAAAAAAAGGCCCATTAAATCTCGAGCTGTAAGCGTGCGTTAATTTTTTTGTAAATGGCATTATCCAAGCTATTTTTATATTCTATTTTTTCAAAAGAATGCACGATGTTTTCACTATCTAAATCAAGCGTTTCGCTATTCGTCAAATTTAAAAATAATATAATTTGTTTAATGTATTGTTTAGGGTTGGATAAAAAATGAGAGTATTCGATGAGGAAGGAATCTTTATATTGTTTTGATTTTATATATTTATTGATGAACCCGTCATAATAGTCTGATTTTAATTTTATATAGTCAATTAATCTATTAAAAATTATTTCATCGTCATAATTGACAATTGAATTAAATTTGTCCATATGAAAAAAAGCGTCAAATCGAAAGAAGGATTCTAATTGGTGTATTTTATCCTCTCTATACAAAACTAAAAATTTTTCGTCGCTTTTCAACTCGAGATTCAAGCCAAAATCGTGGTTTTTTTGGAACAACGATTTCTTTTTACAGGGAGTTGTTCCGCAACAAGAATAAAATTCACAATAGCCATACTCTTTACCATAATAATTGTAAATATGTTTCAATAATCTCTCGATTAAATGCTGGCCACTTCGGGGAAAACTAACAATGAACATATATATTATAATAATAAAAAAGCGTATAGTTTAGGCATTTTACTTAAGAAAAAAAAAGATTTAACAAAACAATTTAAAATTAATTAAGTATATTTATTATCTCATTAATAAATATATGCCTCCCAAAGAAAACAAAACCGCTGATAAAAAAGCCTACCAAGCCGAATATCGAAAAAACCACCCCAAAAGTAAAGAAGAGCAGAATGAATATATGAAAAAATACATAGCGAGTTCCGTAAGCGTAGATTGCCCGGTGTGTGGCGGCAAATTCAAAAGCTACAATAAATACAAACACGATGAAAGCAAGAAGCACCAAGAAGCCGAGAAAATATTGAAGGCGAAAAATGAATTAAAGAAACGCGAAGAAGAAGAAGCAGCCGCCCAAGAAAAGGCTTTAGCGGAAGCCGAGGCGAAGCGCAAAAGGGTAACTGTAAAAATCAAGAAATCGAGACTGGTACCAGCAAAACCCGCCGCGAAGAAAGAAGAGAATATCAAGATGGAAATAAAGGAGAAGCCTATTCCAGCACCCCGTAAAAAGAAAGAGGAAGAGAAACCAACAGCATTAAAAGCGCTAGAAGAATATGAAAGTTCGTCTGACGAAGAGAAAGAAGAAGAAAAGATAGAAGATATCAAATTTAAATTTCAAAGCAAAAAGATTGATTCGGAAGAAGTCGCCAAGTATATAGAAGAGCATCATCAAAGCAGCGCCAACCCTGCTCGTTCGGCAGAAACCAAAACCCCACGCCTCAATAAAAATGCTTCTTTGTGGCGCAAAGTTAGCAAAGAACTCGACGGCAAGACTTGGAAACAGCTAGGAGAAGATTTTGGCGAAATAGTAAGTAAAGCATATGATAAACCCAGCAGCCAGGCTGACCTAGTACAGATGTTAAAGATGGTTGTTATTCATTTTAGTGCAGTTCCGGTTCCTGAACAAAAGAGAATCAGTATGCTAGCCCGTAAACTGAAATCGGCGCATGTAAGTAAGGAGAAATGACTAGATGGGGCGACCTATGATGATTTGGGAGAATTAAGACACGATGAGAATGTCTGGGTAGGTTTATATTCACGAATATATGATGGTCAAATGCCACCGCTTCGGATTGGCGATTGGCGGAATAGTTTTGTAGGCCCAACTAAAACTCTTAATGAGATTGATATGAAAAAAAAAATTATGATTAGAAGAATTAAAAAGAATCAAAAAGAAGATACAATGGATATTATTCCATTGCCACCATCTCTCATTCATTTCATTTTCGCTAGTCATATCAAAGGCGAATTGTTTCCTGGCATGTCAGTCACAGATATAGACAATATGATAAAACGAGTCATGCCGGATAAAAAAGCATCACCGCACTACTGGCGCTCCTATTATACGGTTAATGTATTAAGCAAGATGCCAAACAAAGAAGATATAACCGAAGCCTTACGTATAATGGACCATAGTTTAGCCGTGAATGCTTCCTATTATAACAAACAGGCCTCAACAGCATATAATTCATTGCTGGCCGGAAAATAATCGGCTGTATTATATAATGAGCAGTTTGCCAATTCTCGATGTAAAAAAACCAAAAATGAAAGAAGACACAGCACCGTATCCACTGATGCCTCACCCCTTCAATCTTCTGATTTCAGCCAGTCCAAGGTCAGGCAAGACAAATTTACTTATGTCGTTAATAGGTGCGAGCCATATGTATGGCCGTGATTACTGGGACACCATTTATTTCTTCAGCCCATCCTGTTTACATGACCAGACGACCAAGTTCATTCTGCCAAAATTAGATAATGTAGTTGTCATCAGCGACCCCGCAGAATTAGATTCCGCCGACATGTTAGTGGGACAAATTATGCGCGACCAAATGAAAGCCAAGGAAGAAGATAGAGAGAAAATATTAATTATTATGGACGATATGGCATCTGATTTGGCAAGGAACAAACAACTCCAAAAGGCCGCGTGCCGTTTCCGTCATGGGTCTGCAAGCATAATTACGCTGGTCCAGTCCTACAAAACCGCGCCGCTGCTTATTCGCAACTGTATGACAGGGTTCATTGTTTTCAATGTCGCCTCTGAAAAAGAATTCGATAAAATTTCGGAGGAAGTCTTGGACCGCTTCCCAAATGGGCGAGAATTATGTCGTTATGCTACAAGGCAACGGTATAATTTCTGTTATGTAAATGTAGAAAAGGCCGAGATGTGGCACAATTTCGACCAAATTCTTTATGACAAAGCGACGGACCCAAATATGAATTAGGGGGCAAGCCCCCAGACCCCCTTTTTAATCTCTCTATAATACAAGATGAAACTCGTTAGCATAACCAAGGCGACCGACGGCAAGCATAAATATACCGCAGTATTCTCAGACCCAAAAAAGACCACACAATTCGGGGCCGTAGGCTACGATGATTTTACGAAGACCAAAGATATTTATAAGAGAGAAGCGTATTTAGCTCGCCATAAGACGCGCGAGAATTGGGACGACCCGACAACCGCGGGCGCACTATCGAGGTGGATATTATGGAATCAACCCACGCTCTCTGCAAGCATCAAAGATTTCAAACGAAGATTTAAACTTTGATTATATATATGGTTGAGACATACAAAAACAAATTTAACAAACGATACGGGTTTGAAAAAGATGCGAGTCATTCCTTAAGCGAAATTAGCAAACTAACCGGCTACAAATTAGCAGGGTTAAAAACTATCGTCGAGAAAGGCAAAGGAGCGTTTTATTCCAACCCGGAAAGCGTCAGGCCGCAGGTGAAAGACCCGACGCAGTGGGCGTATGCGAGAATTTACAGTGCAGTGATGGGCGGGAAAGCCGCCAAAGTAGATGCTTCGCATTTAGTAAAGAAATAATTAATTCTCATTCCAACAAAATTCGCAATAGAATCTATTTTCATCTGAATTATAGAATTCGTTATCTTCGTAATCTAAATCAGTCCCACAACAATAACAACATTCGCATTCGCTACAATCGCTAGAGCATTCGTCGGAATCACTTATTATTTCTAAATGTTCATACTCAGACATTTATAAATTGGAGAGATGTTATTTTTTATATTTTAATATTAGCATTATAATATTGTTTATTATATTCTTTAATTTTATCTTTATTTACAGCACAGTATTCTCTTCGAAATTCTAAGATTTTATTTTTATTAGTAATATAATATTCTTTGGCTCGGTCTAATAATTTATCTTTATTATCAGTATAATATTCTTTTCTAGTTCTTCCTGGAATACATTTATTAATGCAATTTTCAGTATTGCGTATATGTTGTCCCTCCCTTCTGTTTAATTCCTTTTTAGAATTACACGGGAAATCTTCTATAAGTTCAATATATGCATCTGAATATTGTATTATTTCTTTTGAAAAACATTTATTTCGGAGATTTTTATGGTCGTGAAATCGTTTATGTAAAGTTTGAGTAGTAGAACCAATATATATAAATTCAGTTTGATGACTTCTAATTGCATAAATTTGTCCATTCGCATAAATATTTGCCTTTTCCATCTTTGTCGTATATTGTCGCTTAATCTTTAAATCATTTTTTATAACGTTTAGCCTCAATTTGTTGAGAGGCTGCTTCTTTGAGTAATTGTGCCCTAGTTCCATAACGCAATAAAGCAATCAATTTTTTGTGTTCGGCGGCTAAACTGGCTTTAGACATAATAATTTTATCAGTTTTCGGCATTATATAATATACGTATATTTTATAGATGACTTCGTGGACAGAGCACGTCAAGGCTTACGCCGCAAAGAACAAGGTTAGCTACAAAGATGCCCTAAAAGGCGCGGGAGCGACATACACCAAAACAGCAAAACCCAAAGAAAGCAAAGCCTATGAAGCTGGCGAAGCGAAGATGCCCGCCAAACGCAAGAAGAAGGAAGAGAAGAAAGAAGAGATGCCCGAGATTTTAGGAAAAGCCGAAAAGAAAGACAAGCTGGTAATGAAGCGCGACGAAAAGAAGCGAGTCGAAGCCGCAGAGGCTAAAGGGAAGCGCAAGATGTCGCCTCTAATGAAGTAAATTTATACTTAATTAAAATAATGATTAAATATATATGAAGATTCTCTGGATAATAAAAGAATATGCCTCTGAAGTGAAAGCCGGCGCTGAAATTTATGCGCATAATCTAAATAAGCATTTAGTAAGCAAAGGCCATGAAGTAATAGTATTGGTTCCATCTAATTATAAACAATGTACATACGAAGATGTAAAAGTAACAACAACCGATATAAAAGAAGAGAGAGATGCTTTAGTCGAATGGTCAGAAATTATATTAACACATTTAGGCTATACTGAAACAACATTAAAATATATAAATGATTATCGCCCGATTGTGTACGTATCGCATAACACTTATTACAGTGATTTAACCTTTTTAGAAGGGAGAGATAATGTTTCCATTATTTATAATTCGCATACATCAAAAACAATCTCTCCATTTACAAATAATTCGACGGTATTAACACCACCACAAACCTTAAAAAGAACCGTAGATGATTCAATTAATAACAAATATATAACTTTAATAAATCATTCCAAAGACAAAGGCGGGAAAATCTTAAAAAAGCTAGCACTCGCATTACCGGAGTATAAGTTTATGGCGGTAAAAGGAGGTTATGCGGAGCAGATAAAACAGCCCGAGTGCGTAACAATGCGAGAGAACTCGAATAACATTTCCGAAATTTATAATGAAAGCCGCATTATTTTAATGCCTAGTAAATATGAATCGTGGGGCATGGTAGGCAGCGAATCTCTCACAAATGGTATTCCGGTTATTTCGAGCAATTGTTTTGGGTTAAAAGAAAATCTCGGTTCGGCGGGTATATATTGCGATTTAAACGTAGCAGATTGGATAAAAGCAATTAAAATATTAGATAATCCAGTAATATATAAAAGAAAACAAGAGCAAGCACTAATTCGTGCAAAAGAATTGTTAGAACAGAATAAAAAAGAATTAAACGAGACCGAAGAATTTATGGAAAGAGAGATTAATAAATATAAAAATAGATTTATTAAGTTGATGTACAGGTAATATTGGAATAATTCGTTAGATTAATATAATTTTCAGGAATGGGAGAATCATATTTTTTATCAATAGAGAAGCGTGTTTCTTTTTCGCAGCCACCATATACGCTGTCCTGAAAAACGAGAGGCTGCTTAAAAGCGTAGACATTATAATGCCATTGTAATTGAGAGATGGTAATATCCCATGTAATATCTTTATAGTAGGATTCAGTGATAGCCTTTTGGATAGCCATAGCGCCCAGCGCTGAACAAATTAGCATGCCGTGCGTGCTTAACATATTATAAATCCGAACAATGTCAGAATTATAATGTTGAAAATATAATCCCGAATGATGCGTAAAAGAATTCATGCTACATTTGGAAATACCTAAATAAAAGAAATCGGCATCATCAGGTATTTCTATAGTATTTGGGAAGTCTCTATATTTGCTGCAGTCGTCTTCATAAATAATAAAAGGCGTAAATGGTTTTGTTCTATCTTGTTTTCGCAGAGCCAAATCAATTATTTTCGAAAAGCCAGTACTACCTGATTTATTTTTACTAATATTTAAAACGGGGTTAACTTCAATGAGATTATACTCTTTGAATTCATCTAACATATGTTTTTTTCTTAAATCGTTTTTTCCAGTTGTTAAAAAATAATGATTAATGTTTTTTAAGGTGATTAACATATATACTATATAGATATAATAAATCTTACTCCCAGCCGAGATAGCCAGCCGAGATAGGCGAACCGAGCTCGGACCCTGTTTCTACTTAAGAAATTATTTAAGTAGAAATATATATGGATATACTTAAGAAATAATACTTAAGAAATAATACTTAATGAATATTCTCCATATATATGTCTACTTAAGAAATTATATTCTCAATATTGAGAATATAATTTCTTAAG
>Ga0181343_1000238_pt1 | contig 26326 bp, 40 predicted proteins | sample Su13VDMLBSD_FD_130110 | JGI IMG/M metagenome (GOLD analysis project Ga0181343, IMG submission 130110) | Freshwater viral communities from Lake Michigan, USA - Su13.VD.MLB.S.D | ecosystem: Environmental > Aquatic > Freshwater > Lake | place: USA: Michigan | collected 2013-07-15
TCGTCAGGAATCCGCATTGGATTTGTTGAAGCGTGTATCTAAGGTATGGAAGGAATGGGTGAAACCAGGACATCGTAAGGGTGCAAATAAGAATAATGTATCCGTTACCGTGTCTATTAAGGATGGTGAATGGAAGGAAGTTGGTGAGTGGATGTGGGAAAACCGTGAAAACTTCACAGCATTGTCAGTACTCCCGTATTCCGACCACTCATACATTCAAGCACCGTTTGAAGATGTTGATGAAGAAACATACAATGAACTTATTGGACATTTGCATGATATCAACCTAGACGATGTAGTAGAATTCGCAGATGGTACTAATTTGTCGGGTGAGGTGGCTTGTGGTGGTGGAGCATGTGAAGTAGTTTAATTATGAAGAACTTACTCACTATTGTCATCCCGTGTAAAAATGAAGAAAATTATATTGTACCTTTACTAGAAGATTTGTTACAGCAGCACGGTATTGAAGATGTTCGCATTATTATTGCAGACGCCGACAGTACCGATGCTACTGTCCCTCTTATAAACACCTATAAGGGTGACCTCAATATTGAAGTCATTAAAGGTGGAAGTGTATCGGTAGGTCGTAATAACGGAGCAAAATTAGTTACTACTCCTTATATACTATTCTTGGATGCTGATGTCCGATTCTTTCATCCACGGGCGATTAGTGATACCTTATATCAGATGAGAACATACAATTTAGATTTGATGACGTTGAATATTAAAAATTATGGAAATGATTTACGAGCATCATTCTTCTTTTGGGGGTTTAATATCATCAATAAGATTATGACCAAGAAAACTCCGTTTGCTATTGGAGCATTCTTTCTCACCAGACGGGACGCATTTGAATATTTTGGTGGATTTCCTAACAAGTACGAAACATCGGAAGATTATATTCTCAGTAAACAATATCATACAAAACAATTTCAAATCGGTGGCCACTACTTCGGTCAAGATGAACGCCGGTTTAAGAAGTTGGGTTACTTGGGAATGTTGTGGTATATGACAGTCAACTTCTTCAACAGAAACAACCTCAAACATTTTGAGAAAGCTAAAGTAAATTACTGGAACTAATATGAAATATATTTTGAACAAGTATAAGGCGGAAATAATTGTTGGGGTAATTGTTTTTTCATGGTTACTTTTTAGAGATATTTTATGAAACACCACAAAGCAATTATCATTTCCGATGTTCATTTAGGAACAGAGGCAAGCAAAGCAGCCGAACTGCTTGAATTTTTAAATCAGAATCATACTGATATTCTGATTATCAATGGTGACTTTGTGGACGGATGGGCAATTGCTAGAGGAAATAGGTGGCGGTCAAAACATACAAAAGTTATTTCCAAAGTATTGGACATTTCTCGTAAAATTCCAGTAATATGGATTCGTGGTAATCACGATGAATTTTTACATGACTTTATGCACATGCATTTGGGCAAGTTACAAGTGGAAGAAAATTATATTTTGAATTTAGGTGAAGGAAAAAAATATTTTATTTTTCACGGTGACATATTGGATGTGTTTATTACAAAGTGGAAATGGCTGGCAAAGATTGGTGGTGTAGGATATGGATTGGCATTGAAGTTAAATACGTTGTATAATAAATGGAGAACGTGGAGAGGATTACCGTACTACTCTATTTCCAAAGATATTAAACGTGGTGTCAAAGCAGCTGTGAATTATATTACTGATTTCGAAGTTAGTGCAATTAAGTTGGCAGAACAACATCATTGTGATGGTGTGATTTGTGGTCATATTCATCACGCAGAAGATAGGCAGATAGCAGGAAAGCATTATCTCAATTCTGGTGATTGGGTAGAAAGTATGACTGCTATTTTAATAGATCAAAACAATAATATAGTAATTAAAGAGTTTCATACGAGGGATAAAAAATGATTACAGTTAAGAGATTTACAGCACCGTGGTGCGCACCGTGTAGAATGTTGGGACCGATGTTCAAGGAAATGGAACAAAATATGACCGACATTACATTCGAGACAATTGATGTGGACGCATCTCCTGAGTTGGCGTCGGAACATGGAGTACGGTCAGTACCAACGGTACTGATTCACAATAGTATTACTGACAAGACCATTAGTTTAGTGGGAGCCAATTCGAAAACAGCATATTTAAACGCTATGGAGGCGGTACAGATATGAAAGTACAAAGATTATATGACACGGCTATACTCCCATCAAAAGCACACGCTGGAGATTTGGGGTATGATTTATACGCCAATGCACAAGTCTCAATATATCCAGATGAAACATTATTGGTAAAGACCGGTATCGCTATAGGATTTCCCGCTGGGTATGGTGGTATTATTCGTGATCGTTCTTCCATCGCTACGAAGAAAAAATTATTTGTAGTAGCGGGTATAATTGATAACGGATATACAGGTGAAATTCAGGTAGCATTACACAACGGTGGACCAGATATTAAGACAGTTTACATTGGTGACAAGATTGCACAACTAATCTTAATACCAACAGTGGATTTTGCAGTAGAAGAGGTTACTGAACTCACATCGGAAGATGGAAGGGGGAGCAATGGATTCGGTTCAACAGGCGGCTGATTTTAGTATTACCTTCACCAACGCGGCATTGGGTGAAATGAAAAAGTTTTCCGAAGCGGAAAATAGTGAATATTTCCGTATTTCGGTATTACCTGGTGGTTGTTCGGGATTTAAGTATAACTTCAATATCATTGATAATCCAGAAGAGGATGATGTTGTTGTAGAGCAGGAAAATGGATTGAAGATTGTCATAGACCCCTTTTCCAGCTCTTACTTAAATGGTACATTGGTTCATTATGTCATAGACATGATGGGATCTGGGTTTACCTTTAAAAATCCAAACGCTACTGCTAAATGTGGATGTGGAAGTAGTTTTTCCGCATAAGAAATCTATATGAGAGAAATAAATACTCTATGGTTATTTTCCACACCAGTAGCAATTTTTAATTTATCGGATTTCGTCACCGATGATGTAAACCACGCATTACAAAATATTGGATACACAACGAATAGTTTAGTAGATGGAATTCGTGGTGACGCAGACCCAAGTAAGATACCCGCACTAAAACCATTATACAATAAATTCCAAGAGTGTATTGACGAGTACTCAAATAGAATTGGAATTCACACCAGTTATATTTATGAAAGCTGGATGAATATTCTAAGTATGAATGGTTCTGTTGGTGTTCATAGACATTATGATAGTGTAATTAGTGGAGCATATTATCCTTATGTGGACGAAGGAAGCGCACCAATTACATTTGTAAGTGCAACGGAAGGATTTAGAATGTTAGATGTACAGCATACAAGAAAAGATGCACCTGGTATGTATACATCTAATATAGAAAATGTGGAGTCGAAAACAGGACAGTTAGTATTATTTCCAAGTTGGGTTCAACATTACGTTCCACCAAATAAAACCAATATGAGAATTACGTTGAGTTTCAATACACAATATAACTTATGAGTCGTAAGAAAAAAGAAACTAAGTGTACAAGTAATAAAATTGAACAAACTGTTTCTACAATATTAACGAGACTTAATCTTCCTTTTGAAGAACAAGTTTCAGTGGATAGATACACCGTTGATTTTTTGGTAAATAAAAAATATATCGTGGAATGTTATGGTGACTTTTGGCACTGTAACCCGCAGCAATATACTTCTTCCTATTTTAATAAAGGTAAGAAAAAGACAGCCGAAGAAATTTGGCAACGTGATAATGAACGAAAGAAAAAATTTGAGCAGATGGGATTTAAATTTTTATGTTTGTGGGAAAACGACATTAGAAATAATCCGAAAATTGTTCAATCAAAAATAAAGAAACATATTAAATTAGATGAGGGGTCATGAGAATTTTACTATTTGGTTTACCTGGTTCTGGAAAAACTACATTAGCACAAGAGTTGGTTAAGTTACTTCCAAACGCAGGTCATCTGAACGCGGACGCCATCCGTAAAGCATTTGAAGATTGGGATTTTAGTCCTGCCGGACGAGCACGACAAGCACTTCGTATGAGAACCATGTCCGACAATATTTTGGAAGAGGGTCGGGTGCAATATGTAGTATCTGATTTCGTGGCCCCAACCGCAGAACTCCGTGCTATCTACGAACCACACTTTGCAGTATGGATGGACACTATTACAGAGGGTCGGTTTGAAGATACTAACAAAGTGTGGCAAGCACCTACTGAAAACGAATATAACTATCGTATTACACAATTTTATCCCGTAGAGGAAGAGGCACAGAGAATATGCAATTTAATTCTAAAGCACCCACAGGACTAATGATTGGACGGTTCCAGCCGTGGCATGCTGGACATCGTGCTCTATTTGAAAAGATTTTGTCTATTGCCGGACAAGTATGTATCGGCGTTCGTGATACTCACGGAACAACCGAAAAAGACCCATTGCCAATCGAAGATGTTATTTCTAGAATCCACGAAGATTTAGAACAAGATTACGCAGGTAAGTATACCATTTGGCAATTGCCAAATATTTCTGGTGTATACTATGGTCGTGATGTTGGGTATAAAGTCGAACAAATTAAATTGGATGATGAAATTGAATCAATTAGTGCAACCCAAATTCGTAAGGAACTCGGAATATGATTATAAATGATACGAACGGTAACCAGTGGTGCTATGTAAAAATACCACGAACGGGTACGAAAGCATATAACAGTTTATTTGATGAATCATTTGCAAGTGAATTGAAAGCTAATAAATTTTATCCACTTGGTCATTCACCATACAGTATATTATCAACAGTCAATGATAGTTCTGTTAAGTACTTCACAGTAGTTAGAAATCCTGTTGATAGATTTATTTCTTCTTTACGTTATATGTTTGAACGTAAAGCAACAGACCCGCGAATTTCTTTTGTGCTTCCACATGATACTATTCACAATATGGTTACTTTTTTCTATGAAAATTTCAATAGAAATTGTCAACCAAAAGGAAACACATTAAGTGAAATATTTAATACGCAATCTGAATGGTTTATTGGTGCATTCTTTAAAACACAAAAGTTCTGGGCAAGCAGTTCGGAAATCACTGTGTTTAAATATGAAAACATATCTGAATTTAATAACTGGATAACAAATAATTTTACATATGACATCAGTAAACTTGAAGCATTGGACTTGATAGAAACCGATCCTTTGAATAACCTAGACTTTACTGACCCTGAATTTATTGAGTTGGCGGAGCATTTGTTCCACGAAGATTTTATTACATTTAATTACCCATTAAATTATTTAACTGATTAATTATGGTTCATGTAAAGAGACACGTTGCAAAAACAATAAGTTATAGAATTCTTAGTACTACTATTGGATTTTTTACTATATGGGTTGTTAGTGGATCTATAAAAGTTGGTGCTGCGTTTGGTATAGCAGAATTATTGTGGAAACCAATACAATATTATATTCACGAAAGAGTTTGGTATAGATGGATAAAATTCGGAGTTGACAAAGACGCCGACTAAGGATATATTAAGAGAGACTATCAAGGAGAACTCATTAATGTATCAAAATATTTTTATTGAAGATGGTGAAGGTCGTGGTATAGTACATCTCTGGGATGACCAGGAAGGCTATACCACGTTGCCGTTTTCACAGTTTGATTATGCATATAAGGCTGACCGTAATGGGTCTAAGTTGAGTATGACAGGTGTTCGTGTCAGTAAAACCAAGATGTATAAGTGGGATGACCCAACCTTATTTGAAAGTGATATTCCCCGTGAAACTCGTGTAATCACAGATTTATATTTGGATAGTGACGAACCATCAAAGGGTCACAAAGTTATTTTCTTTGACATTGAGGTGTCAATGGAAAATGGTATTCCGAATATTGAAAACCCGAACAATGAAGTTACCGCCGTTACCCTTTATGATAATGTCACGAAGGAATATACGGTATTGGTACTAGACAAAACAGGGTCTAGACAAAACTATAAGAAGGGTGATATTGACACGTACTTCTTTGATAACGAACTAGACTTACTTTACAAGTTCATTGATGTATATGAAGCTATCGGTCCCACTATTATTACGGGATGGAATAGTGATTATTTTGACGTACCTTATCTTTACAATCGGTTAAAGCAACAGTGTGGAAACGGTATTGCAAACCGACTGTCCCCTATTGGAAAGTTGAAGTATTCCAAGTTTCGAAAGAAGTGGATGATTGCCGGTGTGACATCACTGGATTATCTTGACCTTTATAAGAAGTTCACCTACGGACAACAGCAAAACTACCGTCTGGATACGATTGGTCGTATTGAAGTTGGTATGGGTAAGGTAGAATACGAAGGGTCACTTGATGACCTGTTTGAAAATGACCTTGATAAGTTTATTGATTATAACGTGCAAGACGTACGTATCATCGTGGAAATTGACAAGAAAATGAAGTTGATTGAGTTGGTTCGTGGTATTTGTCACGTTGGTCATGTACAATACGAAGATTATTGTTACAGCTCCAAGTTCCTCGAAGGAACAATCATTACCTATCTACACCGCAAGGGATTGGTGGTAAGCAACAAGCCTGCCGATGGTCGGCAGTTGATGAATGACCGTGTAGAGAATAATGATGAAGGATTCTCTGGTGCATACGTGAAACCTCCTGTACCAGGTTTGTACGATTGGATTTATTCACTCGACTTGCAATCACTATACCCAAGTATCATTATGAGTCTCAATATTAGTCCAGAGACTAAACGCGGGTTTGTGACGAATTGGGACGTTGAGAAGCACCGTAAGGGTGAAATTGATATCTATCTGGTACGTGATAAGGACACGGACGCGATTACTCGTTTGCCTCGTGAAAACTTTATTAAGTTTATGAACACGGCAAATATGTACATCAGTTCTAATGGTGTATTGTATGATGCTAACAAGACGGGTATTATTCCAGAAGTACTTGACCGTTGGTTCGCAGAACGAGTAGAATATAAGAATTTGATGAAGAAGTATAAGAACGAAGGTAACGCAGAGTTGGCAGACTATTACGATCGTCGTCAACACATTCAGAAGATTTTCTTGAATTCCTTGTATGGTGTTCTTGGACTTCCTATCTTCCGTTTCTTTGACATTGACAACGCATTGGCCGTTACAGCAACGGGCCAAGATGTTATTAAGAATAGTGCAGAGTTTGCAAATAATTTGTATAACGACAGACTGAAAGACGATAAGGATTATTGTATCTATATTGATACCGACTCGTTATACTTTTCATCCAAAGCACTACTACCAGAAAACGCAGAACCAAAGGACTTTACTATTAAATTGGCTCGTGCGGTGGAAAACAAGTTGAACGACTACTATAACGTAATGTCGAAGGAATTGTTTTTCTGTGATAAGCACAGGTTCTATATTAAGGGTGAGTCTGTCGCCAGTAAGGGTGTGTGGATTGCTAAGAAGCGATACGCTATGAACGCGGTATATGATTTGGAATCTAACCTAGATGTTGATAATAAAATCAAGATTAAGGGATTGGATGTAGTACGGTCAACATTTCCGCCGGCATTCCGTACGTTTATGAATGGGGTATTGAAGGACGTACTAGGTGGTATCACCAAGGGTGATATGGATAAAAAAGTATTAGATTTTCGTGTCGCGTTGGATAATGAGAACTATATCAACGTTGCTAGAAACACATCGGTTAAAAACATCTCGGAATATGAAAAGGGTGCTGGTAAACAATTGGGTGAGTTTAAGAAGGGAACTCCCGCACACGTAAAGGCGTGTATTACATACAACCGAATGTTGCGTCATTTTAACATACAAAACAAGTATGAAAAAATTTCAGATGGTGAAAAGATTAAGTATGTGTATCTCAAAACAAATCCGTGGAATCTAGAAACCATTGCCGTAAAGGGATACAATGACCCGAAGGAAATTACGGATATCGCTTCGCAGTATATTGATTACGAGGCATTGTTTGTGAACGAATTAAAAACAAAACTAGAAGATTTTTACAGTGCATTAGGATGGGGACTTCTTCCTACTGATGTCAATCAAAAAGCAGATGAATTCTTTTCATTCTAAGAGGTTATTATGGAACGACCAAACAAGATTACGTTTTATAGAAATCAAAGAAATAAGTTAATCCCTGGGTGGAACGTTCGTTCTGCATCACCAAAAAGAACGTGGATGGACGAGTATAAGCATATGTACCGATGCCTTCCAATGACTATCGCAAATCAAAACGGATGGGTTATTGAATGTCCGTGTGACATCAGTGCTGTTTGGTTTGGTGGGCAAGACAAACGTTCTATGCACTTTTGGTTGGACCCAGAATATAACGTATCAAATCAGTGGGTGAAGTGTCATTTTGTTGGCGGAGTTATCACGTTTGAATTTGATTTCTTAGTTAAAACAAACGAAAAAGTTAATATGTTGGTTCGTGGTGCACCGAATTTCTTTATTGATGGGGCACATCCGTTGGAGGGTGTAGTTGAAACAGATTGGTTAAACTACACATTTACAATGAACTGGCGTGTTACAGAAATAAATAAAATTGTAAAGTTTAAAAAGGGTGACCCCATCTGTTTCATTCAACCAATTCCACACAATTATGCGGAAACGTTTGATTTTGAAATCAAACATTTGGATGAAAATCCTGAGTTGTATGAAAAATTTCATACGTATAATAATTCACGTATGCAATTCAGTGCAGATAAAAAAGCTGGAAAGCATAACAAGGATTGGCAACGGCATTATTTTAATGGAATGGAAGTAGGAAATAATACGGAAATCGGTGAGGACAGACACGCTATCAAATTAAACTTGGTTGATCCCAAAGATCAAAAATTGGTGTCCAATACTGTTATCGTAACTAACACCCAGTATAATCACAATCACACCGATACGTTTGTCAATGTAAATGAAGTGAAAAAGACAGCATACGAGTATGTACGAGACTGTATCAAAACCGATACAGCACCAAGTCCAATTCATGGTATCGGGACGTTTGCTCTCTGTGATATTAAAAAAGGTGAAGAAGTATTTCCAAAATGGACGGGTGAAAGTGGTACATATGGTGTAACCCCAAACGAATTTAATGCATTGCCAACATACGTGCAGAATATTATTCTGAAATCGTATGAAAATACCAAAGAAAATTTCTATTGGTTCAAGTTACATAAAGACGGTTGTTTTAACTTAGCTAATCCCTATGTGTATATGAACACCGCAGAAGAAAACGGTAACGTGGATTCCAACACAGGAAAAGCATTAAAAGATATTAGTTTGGGTGAAGAAATTTTGGGTACTTATAAATTAGAAAATACTAAACCTAAGTTAGAAGTTCTTAAATAGTATTTAATAAAGGACTTGACATTTTGTGGGATGTGTGATATATTTCATACATCCCCTATTCCTTGGAGATTAACATGCTATTCAAAACCAGTGTTATCATTGTGGGATTGTTCGCAATCTTCGTGTTGATTAGTGCAATATATGCCCATATCAGTTATGCTATTATGAAGATGGATTCGGAGAGGGATATTTCATGACATGGGACTGGTTATTCGGTGCAAAGTTGTTTCTGATTTCTTTAATCATTATGTTCATCCTCGACAGGGTTATCAAATGAAAATCGTCAAGTCAAGTGAATGGTTAATTTCCGAAAACAAGAATGGTGGTGAAAAGTTCTGGCGTTTACACATCGTCAAGGACGGTGCAGACTATTACACGCAGACTGAATGGTACCAGATTAGTAAGACTGGTCGTGAAACGAAACGTCAGACCTCCGAACCATACTTTGCTGCTCCCACGAACGTTGGTCGTGCAAATGAACGAAATTCCCAAGAGCAGGCAGACTTTGAGTATGATGCCGTTATCAAGAAGCAACGTGACAAGGGATTCCGTGTAAAGGGTGAACGGAAAGATGTTCGTCCAATGCCGATGCTCGCCCATAAGTTCTCCGACCACAAGGGAAAGGTGGAGTTTCCTGTTTACGTTCAGCCCAAGTTGAACGGGATGCGAATGCTGTTCGATGGTGAGAACGGTTGGAGTCGGGGAAACAAGGAAGTCATTCCCGAAGTGATTCAGCACTTGAAGTTTGATGCAGGCGGGTTTATTCTTGATGGTGAGCTGATGTTGCCGAACAACGTACTGTTGCAGGAGAGTATGACAGCAATCAAGAAATATCGTCCAGAATTGTCACCAAATCTTTTATATCATGTATATGATATTGTGGATAGTGAACTTCCTTATGCGAAACGTCAGCAGATTATTCACGATATTCTCCACGATGCTCCCCCCAACGTTGTTCGTGTTCCTACGTGGGAAGCTTTCAATGAGGCAGATGTATTGGTCTGGCACAAGTCATTCACTCGTGATGGGTTTGAAGGAACGATGATTCGAAATCCAGATATGCAGTATGAAATTGGAAAACGGTCATATTCACTACTTAAATTAAAGGATTTTATTGATGCTGAATATCGTATTGTTGATATTATTGACGGTGATGGAAGCGATAAGAATCTCGCCATATTTATTCTCGAAACCGATGATGGACAGCATTTTAATTGCCGTCCGGAAGGATCACAAGAAAATCGTAGAGAACTTTACAAGAACCGCTCTAAACTGATTGGTCTATATGTGACTGTGAGGTATCAAGAATTATCCAGAGATGGTATACCCATCTTCCCAGTGGGAGTCGGTATTAGAGAATTGGGAGACTTTTAAAATACAGGCGGTGCAGTCGGTCGGGACGACGGTAGTAAATTGGGCTCGCTACTCGTTATATCTTTTACTACGCTAGCCAAGGACTTAGGGAAACCTATGTGGGGTTCGAATCCCCCACCGCCACTATGAGGTGATTATGGCATTAGAAAACTATTTTGTAGAGCATATCAGTTTTTCGGAAACAGTTAGAAATTTTCTTCGTCGTTGGCATTATTCGGATTATGTGAATATACAAGAAAAAGAAACATTTGGATTATTTCGCGAAGGAACATTCCTGCCAGAATTGGTGGGTGTTTGCGTTTATACCCGTCCAGCAGGTGCTTCTGCGGCACAGAAATATTATCCCACCGATCCTGACAAATGTTTAGAACTTCGTAGATTATGTTTAATTGATGACACGCCAAAGAACGCTGAAAGTTTTTTTGTAGGTAGGACATTAAAATGGTTACGAAAAAATAGTGAGTGGAAATTCGTAGTCAGCTATGCAGACGAACAGCAAGGACACAAAGGTATTATTTATAAAGCAGCAAACTTTAAATACGAAGGTATGACTGCGCCAGGAACTACATTAATGGTAGATGGAAAATCGTTCCACGTTCGCACACTTACTATGGTGGATAGACCATACGGGGTTGAAATCAATAACAGATACAAACGTGGTGACCCAGGCGTACAGGTAATAAAAACCAAACCAAAACACATCTATACCTACGCATTATGAACGATGATGAAAATAAAAATCCAAACGCATTAACGTATGGAATCACACCTAACGCACCAGCAACAATTCATCCAGTTGATGTTGATACTTGGAAAGCAGAAGTGTCTCCCACGTTTAAACATTATTTTAAAGAACGGTATGATGTTGTTGTGCGGGATTATGAAAAGTTGGTACGAGAATATTCTATCAATAAAATGTTGTATGAAAGTTCAATAAGTTTTAAGCCGAATATTGGGGATACTTACTATCTATATAAGAAGCAAAATGGATCTGCTTTTATATCACTGGTAAATCCTGCTCAAGCGTTCTGGGGTGGATATGTCGGTACCTTTAAATTAAACACCCAGTATGCATGGGAAGAGGTTTTATGACAATAGATTATAGTAGGGTTATCCAAGCACAACCCGATGGTTATGATGTAGAGGTGTTTAAACAAATTAAGTTGCAAAAGGGATTTGTTAAAAAAGAATTTCCATATAAGAAAGTTTCTGGTATGTATGTTCATTCTTTTAATCCATCTACATTACCCACCTCATTTGCCAATAACGATTCTCACTTAAATACATTGGCACAAATTGCTCCACGAGCAGTACCTACTATATGGAATACCATAACAAATTTAGTGGATGTATTCACTCCAATCGAACTTGCAGCCGATAGGAACGAATTCTCATGTCAGTTGGCGGCAGTTGAATATCCAAATTCTTGGATTGTTATGGCTCCTCTTCCTGGTGATGCAGTGGTTACGGTTCGAAACATGTATCACGAAATGATTCATTGGAAATTTACAGCACTAGGATTTGGAAAGGGATGTACACCAGAAGTATTCGATATGTTACATCACAATAATGAATTTGTCTTAAATCCAGTTGAAGAACTACATCACTCTATTGTGAATAGTTATGATGACACAGCACAAGCTGCTGTTGGACACAAAGCATCAGGCCGTCCCATTAGTGCGTCACTTCATGCATATGCCTCATTCTTAGGTGAAGCTGAAGTATCTCTACGTTTCGTACAACACGATTTTAAAGCACATTACCATTGGTTGGGTTACGCGAAGAAGTGGGGAGACAGATTGAACGAATCCTTGGAGGCTTTGATGTTAAAGGCACATACCACGGAAAAGGGAGCACAATTACTTCTCGGATTGTACCGATGGACTCGTGATTATCAAGAAGAATATAAAGACACACTTAAAACATTATCCAAATTAATGTAATGTATTCGTTGACCGCATCTCTTCCGTATCACTTATATGGTAAAGTTCGTCGTGAATTTATTACCAATAGAACGGACACTGGACTAGATAATTGTATTATTCATGCAGTCTCAGTTAGACCCACCCAAGCGTTGACATTTTCTGTGTTATTGGAAAATGGTGCACAATATCGTGGTGTACCCATTCACGGACTTGTTATTGGACAAGATACCACCAAACAAATACCTCCTGCAAAAAATTTACATACTCATCAAGTGTGGGGATGTTTCGGTACAGAATTTGGTATTATAGATATGAAGTTTTCCAAAGGATTAAGTGCTGAGTGGGTGGATTCACACGGTAACAAATTTTCCGGCCGTGGATTGGGATGGGCAATCGAATTTTATGATGATGGTTATTCCAACGCACCACAACAAGATAAAAGTTTTAATATGTTGGTGTCGGAAGAGGGGTATCTCGCAGCCATGCCAAACAATCGGGTACGATGGTGGGAAGATAGCTTCACTAATTGGAAATTACCAATAAAATTAAAAGTGAATCACAAAATATATTATGTAGAAAGTATAGGAATTAATCCAGAAGAAACTGCTTTTGTAAAGGAGTAAAGTATGGGAATGTTTGATTATATAAAATGTGAAATACAATTACCGGGATATTCCTTTATTACTAACGAAGAATTCCAAACAAAATCATTTGATAATGTTATGGAACAATATGTTATTACTGCAAAGGGTCAGATATATTGTGAGAAGTGGGATTATGAATGGGTAGACGATGAAACACGACCTATTGTAAAAGGATATTTAAAAAAAGTAGAAGGTACTTATCGCAGGGACTACTTGACAGATTTGCACGGTGATATTAGATTTTACAATGATATTCCGATAGACGGGAAAAAATACGATTACTTCGCACGATTTAGTTATGGTAAACTTGACAGATTGTGGATGCGGGAGTGGGATAGATGGTAAACGATGTAGTTTTTGAAAAAATTATTGAAGATAAAGAACGTACATTTGTTCTTACCAATTCTTGTACACCCAAATCTATATTTACGTGGAGTAATGTAGAAAGTTATATAAATGATAATTACCACAATTCCGATATTGTTATTATTGGTGATAATAAATCAAAAATAGAAACATACAGAAGTACAGAAACAAGTAGTACACCTACTAAAACTATAGCTTCTGAAATTTATGATGGTAAATCATTTATATTAAATGCAATGGAACGGTATACCAAAGGACTATTCTACGCATCAAATATATTTTCACAGATACAAAATAGATATGTCAGTACAAATATTTACGGTGGATTGAAAAATACTTCCAAGTCATTCCACGCACACGCAGATTCCCAATATGTGTTAATATTACAATTAGATGGAATTTCCGATTGGACAGTATACGCGGAAACTTGGAACGGAAATCCAAATGAAGTTATTTGTTTAAATGATAATTTATTAAAAAAAGATTTGGTGTACACTTTACATCCTGGGGATGTGTTGTATATTCCATACAGAAGGTATCATAAGTGTATTCCAAGAAGTAAACGATTGTCAGCAAGTATAAGTGCAGATTTTGGTACGGTACGCCCATCACATTACGGTGATTGGTTCGGTTTTAATTAAACAACAGAGGTTAAACGGTTATGGAAAAGACAAAGTTAGAAAAGTTCATTAGTAAGTATTCTCTTGGTGGTTCTTGTGAAAGTGTGTTGTGGAAGTCGGACGGTAATGATATCACCGTAAAGTGTATTTCCGACGACAAGAATGTACTTGGTATCGTCACGGTTAAGGACGCCAAGCTGGACGAAGGTGACTATGGTATCTTTGATACTAAGCAGTTGTCATCAATGCTATCAGTTCTTGGTGAAGCTGTTACGATTACCACTAAGAAGGTCGGTGATAGAGTTTCTGCTATCCACCTCACCGATAGTAACGCAAAGGTTGATTACGTATTGGCGGATTCCGCAGTTATCCCCGCTGCGCCTGATTTGAAGCAACTCCCCGCATTTGATATTGAAATCAAGCTGGACCAGAAGGTGATGAATACCTTCTTGAAGGCTCGAGGTGCATTGTCCGATGTAGAAACTTTTACCGTCCTTAGTGATGGTGATTCTGCACAGATTGTTCTTGGATATTCTGATATGAATACCAATCGTATCACTCTTGATGTAGAAACTACAAAGAATGCAAAGATTACTCCCATCAATTTCTCTGCACGATACTTCAAGGAAATCATCGCTGCCAATAAGGAAGCAGCTAGTGGTGTCTTGAAGGTTAGCAGTAAGGGATTGGCATATGTCAAGTTTGGTGTCACTGATTACAACACCGACTACTACCTCGTTCAGATTCAGACAGCTTCCTAATGTCATTCTTTGAGTTCAACGATACTCCAAAGCAAGCACAGTATACACCCCCTTCTGCGAAGAAACCGCCGAAGGGTGGTGTTGTCTTGAACACCAGTGCCACTGATTTTTTCAGTGGTGAAGGTACATCGTTTGATTTTGACATAGAAAAAAATAAGTTTGTTCAACATATGGGTATGTTGAAAAATCAATCGGTGCAAGAAAATACGTTGTATAAGAAGTGGAAAGAACTAACAACGGATTTTAATAATACAAAAGATATTCAGCTTGCACAAATTGTTGAAGCCAAAATATGGCGGCCAACAGATATTCTCAACAAAGATTTAACTGTTGAAGAAATCAATAAATTAGATCCAGAAGTTGTTATTGTTGAACCCGATAATACTTCGTTATTTAGTGATTGGAAATATCTTCGTGTTATGTGTTCTACGTTTGAGTTTACTGCAAATCCAGGTCGTCTTGTTCGTATTCTTATTCGTGACAAGAACTCTGGTAAGTACCTTGGCGTTTGTGCATTGGGTTCTGATGTTGCCTCTGTTGGTGTTCGTGATAAATGGATTGGATGGACTAAGGAGAATAAATTTGAAGATGGATTACTCAACTCAACATCAATCGGAACCACCATCGTACCAACACAACCGTTTGGGTATAATTTCCTTGGTGGTAAATTGGTTGCATCGTTGTTGGCAACGAAGTCTGTCCGTGATTACTGGAATTCTAAATTTGGAAACATCCTTGTGGGATTAACCACCACATCGTTGTATGGTTCACACAGTATGTACCAACGAATTCCATTCTGGAAAGAATTAGGAGTTACCGCCGGTAAGATTGCATTGAAACCAGACGATGATATTTTCCAAGAGTGGGCAAACTATCTAAAAGTTAATCATTCGGAAGGATTTGATAAAGCAACAATTCCGTATGTCGCAGATATTACACAAGAAGGTGAAGAATGGGTATGTGCGGACGAGTTTATCCGTATCACTGCAACCACCAAAGAAGAATTGATTGCTAAATTAGAAGCAGACAATTATTCTGTTCATACATCTGGTGAAGTATACGATAAAAAATCACGACACAAATTCCCACCAACGGGACCAAAGCAACAGACGATGTTATTGTTGTTTAAGATATTAGGTATTAAAGCAAGTGATTATGAGCATGGTTTTCAACGTGGTGTATACTTCGCACCTGTCTATGAAAATACTCGTGAATTTCTTCGTGGAGAAATCAACGAAGATAAACTAATATTATCACAGAAGTTGACAAATGATGTTGAGAGTGTTATGTTATGGTGGAGAGATAAAGCAATCAAAAGATATTTGAATCTATTTGATAATAACCGTTTAAATGGTGAAACATTATATTATCGTAAAATGGTTCAGATGACTTGGGATGAAACCAAGAACACTTACTTGAATGAGGTTGGAAGATAATGATTGATAATACAATCTGGGCAGAACGCTACCGGCCTGATACGTTGGAGAATTACATTGGTAACGAACACGTAAAGAACAAGTTAACTCAATTTATCGCAGAGCAAGATGTACCGCATCTACTTTTCTGCGGTACAGCTGGTACTGGTAAGACTACCGCAGCAAAGATTCTGGTCAAGAATATTGATTGTGATTACTTGTTTATCAATGCATCGGATGAAAACTCCGTAGATACGATTCGTACTAAGATTAAGAACTTCGCAGCAACAATGAGTTTTAAACCCTTGAAGATTATCGTACTCGACGAGGCGGATTACATTACCCCACAGGCACAGGCAGCACTTCGTAACTTGATGGAAGTGTTCAGTAAGAATACTCGTTTCATCTTGACCTGTAATTATGTGGAACGTATTATTGATCCTCTGATTAGTAGAGCACAAGTATTCAAGTTGACCCCACCATCTAAAAAAGAGGTGGCAGTTCACTTAATGAAAATTTTGGAGAAGGAACATGTTGGATTTGATAAGTCTGTTATCGCAACCCTGGTTAACGCATATTACCCAGACATTCGCCGGATTATTAATACTTCGCAAAATCAAACAAGTGGCGGTAGACTGGAACTCAACGTTGAGGAAGTAATCGCTGGGGATTACAAGTTGAAGGTGTTGGATGTCTTGATGAGTAATCTTCCATTGAAAGATAAGGTTAATGAAATAAGACAGATTGTGGCAGATAGTAATGTAAAGGATTTTGCTGAACTGTATAGATTACTCTTTGATAAGGTAACTGATTACGCACCGGCAAAAGTACCACATACTATCCGAGAAATCGCAGAAGGACAGTATCGTGATAGTTTTGTAGTAGATAAGGAAATTAATTTTGTAGCAGCGTTGTATAACATTTTAAATGGTTGAGGAATTATGTCAAAGAATAACCGATTTGGTGGACCACCACCGCAACAGCCGCAGTTGAATGTGGATTTGTCAAAGGCAGACGATGTTTCCTGCGAACGTTGTGGTAATTACACCTTTGAACAAGTGATGTTGATGAAGCGGATGTCTGCACTTATTTCACCAACTGGTAAGGAAGCAATTGTACCTATTCCTACCTTTTCGTGTAATGCATGTGGTCATATTAATAAGTCATTTCTTCCTGTAATTCCCAAGGGAATGGAAGAGGAAGCAGCAACCGAAGTGGAAAAGGCTCCGAGCAAGCCCTCACTCATTTTAGAGAAGTAATATGTCAAAAACTACTAACGCAGCAGCACCAATCGTATCGGTACCAGCAGCACCAGTAACAACTATGCGAGATGCTGGAATTTATTACTTGTGTGATGAGTTTAATACCAATGTAGCAAAAGATGTCGTTACGTGGATACTAGATTCAAACATTCAGAAAAGTAAGAAGCATGACCATCTTACATTGATGATTACCAGTTATGGTGGTGACTTGTCAGCTGCATTCGCTATTATTGACGTAATGCGAGGTAGTGCAATCCCTGTTCGTACGATTGGTCTTGGATGTATCGCATCGGCTGGATTGTTAACATTCATTTCTGGTGAGAAGGGACATCGTATCATTACGCCGAATACGAGTATTCTCTCACATCAGTGGTCGTGGGGACAGGTAGGTAAGGAGCACGAACTCATCGCAACGATGCGTGAGTTTGAGTTGACTACGATTCGTATGATTAATCATTACAAGAAGTGTACTGGATTGGCAGAAAAGGTTGTTCGTGAACGACTTCTTCCACCGCAGGATGTGTGGTTAGCTCCGCAGGAAGCGTTGAAATATAAAATCTGTGATAAGGTACAGGACATCAAGTAATATATGGAACAAACGTTTGTTGATAAGTCCCGTGTCTCAGTTAGAGAAATTAGTAAAGCTGTGGCACGGGATTTTATCGAAAAGCACCATTACACACATAAGTTCAGTTCCACACGATATGCCCTAGGGATTTTTTATCGTGAGGAAACTGAACATATGTTCTTTGCCGGTGAAAACGAACAGTTGATTGGTTGTATGACTTATGGGCATCCTGTAAGTAATAGAACGGTTGATAGTATTGTAGACGGATTAGAACTAGACGAAGTATTAGAACTCACCAGATTGGTTATTCTTGATGGGTATGGAAAGAATATTGAAAGTTATTCTATTGCACAATCCTTCCACTGGATGAGAGATAACGATTCGCGAGTAAAAGTATTGGTCAGTTACGCAGACCCAGAACAATCACACACGGGTGGTATTTACCGAGCAACGAATTGGATATATCAGGGATGTGGATATTCCAAGTTGATGCCTGATTTCTCACTTCTCTTAGAGGAAGGAGGATTGTGGATGCACTCACGAACAGTGGGGGCAAAGTTTGGTAATAAATCCGTGGAGAATCTAGCAAAACGAATTGGTCGTACGTTTTGGAGAAAAGAGGAAACAGCCAAACATCGGTATATTTATTTTCTCTGTGACAAGAAGGAAAAGAAGCGTATGATGAAAAACTTAAAAATTCCAGTCATACCATATAACGATATTAAAGAATACGTACAGTTGATTCAAAAGGTCACTGTTACCGATGGAGTTGTGGAAAACATCGAAGTTATTCAAGGTGTAGATAATGGGTGGAAACCTCAGAAAGTAGAATTGAAGGAGAATGTATGAGAGTAGCTATTGTTTCGACCCCACGTACGTGTTCAAGTATGTTGGGAACACTTTTCTCTACAAAGTTTAATTTAACAGATTATTCGGAATTGTTTTCCGAAGGTCCGATTGTAAAATCCGTGGAAGAAAAATTAGACATGATGACGAACACGGATGATTTTTCTGTTAAGATTACCAGTACCACATTGACAAGTTATAAAAATATATTAGATTACCAGACATTTCCGTGGCATGCATTTGATAGAATTGTTTTGGCCGAAAGATTGGATATCACGCAACAAGCTGCAAGTTGGTTACTATTGTCGTATGCACAGGAAAATGGTAATGGTGAACACGCAGCACTGGTAGAGTTTTTAACTGAGCAATTGGAAACACCCGAAAATATTCCACTTGACAGAAGTTTATTAAAGTATATTTTAGAAACTATTCTATATTATTACGATGTAATTAAACCACATTTATTAAAGTCTGGATTACACGTTAGTATGGTTGACCACGAAATGATGCAGAAACCATCTACGGAATATCTACCAGAGTTAAATGAACGTTTGGGGATTGATTTTACACAAGAAGATGTTGACAAAATTTCAAATCCAACGTATATTGATTATACACCCTTCATTGAAGCCCACAAACTTCGTGATGTAATAGAAGAAATTAAACGAGAGTTAACCAATGCCACCGAAGAAGAAACAAGCACAGACGAAGGAAACGAATCAATCGAAAACGAAGGGACTGTTTGACCACATAGAGCAAATTTATGTTGGGCAGAATCCAGACTATTTTGATACATTGTCCGATGCTGATAAGAAATCATACAGTGTGTATATGGTCAATAAATTTCTGAGTATGAATCCACATCAATCTCCGTTCGTGAACGAGATGCAGAAATACACATTACCAAATGATATACACTACGCCTTCTTCAGCCGAGTTATTCCGAAAGGGCGACAGTTTAATAAGTACATTAAGAGTAAAAAGGAGTCGGCATATGAGTCGTGGATGGTTGACTTGGTTAGGAAACATTATGACATTAGCGCAGCAGAAGCTACAGACTACCTCGAAATCTACTACAAGCACAACAAAGAAGAATTACGAAAGTTGTGTCAAATGTACGGAACGGAAGAAAAAGTAATCAAGAAGGCTAAACTATGACAACAACAGAGGAAATTATAAAAATGGTTAACCTGAGTTGGGCCAGATATTTTCGTGGAATTGCTGGGCATGTAAAACAAAAGTCAAAAGACAAGTATACACAAATCGGTGCGGTGATTGTTGGTAAAGATAATGAAATTGTTTCTACTGGATACAATTCGTTTCCTCGTGGTATTAACGATGATGTTCTTGAACGGCAAGAACGTCCTGAGAAGTATTTTTGGTTTGAACACGCAGAACGAAATGCGATATACAACGCAGCACGAATTGGTGTATCTACAACAGGTTGTACAATGTATCTTACGTGTGGAATGCCGTGTGCAGATTGTGCACGTGGATTTATAAACGCCGGCATTAAGAAAATTTATATTGAGCATTTTAGTCAAGATGGAGCAAAGGGCCCAATATGGGAAGAAAGTATTAAACGAAGTATGATTATGTTCAGTGAAGCAGGTGTAGAGGTACTTTATCATGAGTAATGGAAAAGGTGACTCCCCAAGACCATTAAGTGTAGATCAAAAAACATTCGCAAATAACTGGGAACGTGCCTTCGGTACACCCATCTGTGAGTATAGTGGACTCCCACACACAGCAAGTTATGATGATGTTGATAAAGAATACACAGAACTACTTGCCTCTGGATTATTCTGGGAATTATTTCCTGGGTTAACTGGTGATTGGAGCCAAGACCAAGCAAGATGGAAACTGGCCATACTTAGCAAAGAATCACAATTAACGGGATTATATGACACATTACGGGAAGAAAAAGGGAACGACTAACACTGGATGTTGGTATTCTATACTTCAAGAAAATAATATGTTTCACATAAGTGTTGGTAAAGGTGATTTCGTAATATACGAAGGTTTTGAAAATCCACCAAGCATAGAATTTTTAGATAATAATATATTATTACTGGAACAGGAGTTATATAATAGATTTCCAATAGGTTCAAAAATAGATATTATTGCATAACCCACTTGACTTTGAGTGGGTTTTTTGTTATATTTTAAATGTATCTACCCACGAGGAAACTATGTCATTTGTGAAATATAAAGGATATACCAGAGAAGATGCACTTGCAAGTGTTGGTGCTGGGTGGGCTGGCCTAATTAATCGTGTATACGATGTACTGGAATCTATTAAAGGTACGGTAAAGATTGTACAGGTCAAGGAAAAGTTTGGAGGACTTCGTATCTACACAGATTATGGTAATGATGAACTTGATCAAGTAATTCGTGAAGTGGGATATGAAAGTGTTAAAATTTGTGAAACCTGCGGCAAACCTGGTGAAGTACGAGGTAAAGGTTGGTATTATACATCGTGTGTTGAACACGCAAAACCTGGTGACCTTACACACGGAAATGACGATGCCGAAGAAGAAAACTAAATCAGAAAAAGAACTTAACTTGAAGTTCACAGGTAAAATGAGTATCCTTATTGAGTTAGAAGGACATGGACCACTTGAATTTCGAGTGAATGATTTACAAGTGGTGAAGGATGCTGTACAAGTTATACTAGACCACACAAACAATAAAACGCCCGTAAACTCTTACGATAAACGTGAACAGAAAACTATGCAGAAACTCTTGGATGGTATCGAATGAATAAGATTAGCTACTCGCAGTATTCGTTGTGGGCAAACTGTCCACTCTCGTGGAAGTTGAAGTACGTTGATGGTGTCCGATTTGATGACGCATCAATTAACACCGTGTTCGGTACTGCCATGCACGAAGTTATCCAAGAATGGTTGGAGACTACGGTATATGCGGGTAAGGACAATCTTGCAAAGAGTGTGGACCTCAGTGAACCCCTCAAAACAAAGTTCATTACATTGTTCCAAGAAAACACTACGGTTGATGCAAACGGGAATAAAGTATTCTTGTGTGATAAGAAAACCCTAATGGAGTTTTACAATCAAGGGTGTGAGATTCTGTCGTATGTACAGCAACATCGTAATAAGATTTTCCCGTCAAAAGACACCGTACTCGCGGGTATTGAATATCCTATTGAAACGGAAGTTCGTCCTGGTGTGACCTTTATTGGGTATGTGGATATCATTACCAAGAATGAAAAGACGGGCAAGGTTACAATTATTGATTTGAAAACCTCACGGTCTGGATGGACGCAGGCACAGAAGAGCGACCATATTAAACTGAATCAGATTTTGTTGTACAAGAAGTTCATCTCTGAGAAGTTTAATACTCCGTTGGAAATGATTGGGACGGAATTTATTATCTTGAAGCGGACGATTAGTGAGAACAGTCCATATCCCATTCCTCGTGTGAGTACCTTCGAACCATCCAACGGAAAGCCGTCAGTTAATCGAGCATGGGGACACATTGAAAAGTTCTTGGATGAATGTTTTGATGGGGAAGGAAATTATCGTACGGATTTGATTACCGCGACACCCAGCAAAGATAGTTGCAAGTATTGTGTGTATAAGGATAAGGAAGTATATTGTTCCGAATCATTTTACAAAATCAAAAAGGTGAAGGTTGTCAATGGCTGAAAATCCAATGGTGAATTATTCTAAAATCATCGCCGAAACAAATAGTAAAATGTATAATGTTCGGGATGAATATAAGAATAATAGTGTTGAAGAAAACATTGCCATTTGCAATAAGGAACACTTGAAGTTCTCTGTGGGTTGTATTAACATTACAGGAGAACTCAACATTGGAATGATGATTCGGTCAGCGTGTCTATTGGGTGCAGAGAACTTCTATATCTTTGGACGAAAGAAATTCGATAAGCGGTCCACAGTAGGGGCTGAGAAATATATTAATATCGTCCAGTATACGTTTGATGACCCGATACACGCCGACGCCGAAATCAATGAACGATTGGAATATATGTTGAAGTGGAACACTGTTGTGTTGTGTGAACAGGGCGGCGATGAAATTGGGTCACGAAAAATGGCGTTGAAATATTCAGAAGAAATGATAAATCCGTTGTTCGTATTCGGTTCAGAGAGTCATGGTATTCCTCCGCTGATAACTACTAATGAACACTTTTATAAAGTGAGTATTCCTCAACGTGGTGTACTCAGAAGTTTCAATGTTAGTGCTGCCATGAACATCATTTGCTGGGATTACATCAAGGAGATGAGACTGTGAATAAACGAGAACTATACGAGGCTAATATGAACCTACAATTAGAAGACCTTAAAAAGTCTGCAAAGATTGCATGGGACGAATTGGATAAGTCTCATGCTGCCCGTGCAAAGTTGCATGATGAATTGATTATTGCAGAAGGGCAACGAGATCAGGCGCGGGCCGAGCGTGATGCACTGAGGGCCGAAGTGGACACGCTTCGCGCTCAACACGCGCCGCCGCGAGTGTTGCCTGTTGTGTGTGCGGAGTGCAAAGGCATCGGGTACCTCACGGTGCATCAACCCAGCGCGAACGGGGGCACCGTGACAACTCATAGGTGTCCATGTAATGTTTCACCGTTTCTGATAAATGCCACCGCCGAATTCTGGTAAAAGGAGAAGAACTATGCAGAAGCGTGATAGGTTTTTACTAGAACAGATGATGATGAAATGTTGGCATGTCACGGATGATATTGGAACGGTGCTCAGTTATATGGAAAAAGCAAACATTCCAGCAGAGCATATGGATGTCTTGATGAATATGCTACATGGTATGCAAGCAATTTATAATCAGCGGTTCAGTGATATGATGGACCTATTTGGTGATATGATTCAGAACGGACACATTGAGGGGAAGAATGTATACTAAATATAAATTCAACGAACTGACGTTGACTGCATCAAGTTACAATCGAAAAATCAGTGTTGAAATTCCTATGGATAGTACTTCTAATGAAGTGTTCGAGGCATTTAAAACCTTGATGGTGGGACTGACATTTGACGAAGATGCATTTAATGATGCAGTAGTAAATTACTTTTATGAAAATGAGTTAAACAAAGATGAATGAAGTTAAGTTTATAAATAAACCCTGGGGAAGTGAAACCATTTGGGCACATACGGAACATTATGTAGGAAAAATTTTAAATATTCGCGGTGGTGAATCTTTGAGTATTCAATATCATCACCACAAAGACGAAACTATGTATGTGTTGTCTGGTAAAGGTATTGTTAAATTTTATACAATGGAAGAAAACGTACCCGTGTTGACAGCAGTATATGTTATGAATCCAGGAGATTCAATTCATATCCCACCAACACAAGTTCATTCCGTTGAAGCGTTTGAAGATATGCAAGTATTAGAAGCATCTACCAATCATTTGGATGATTTGGTACGAATAAAAGACAGATACGGACGGTAATTATGATTTTACTATTAGGTGATATTCACGGTGATTATAAAGTATTAGAGCGTGCGGCTAAATTGGCAGAAGAGGTTGGTGCTGCGGCTGTGATACAAGTCGGTGATTTTGGATTGTTCCGTGGATATGGAATGTCCAATGAAATTCCATTTGTGAAAGTCGCAAAGGAAAGTGCGGTACCAATTTATTTCATCGACGGAAATCATGACGATTGTGACCGATGGTTGGAGTACACAGAAGTTACAGAAGTACTCACCGGGGCCAATCTATTCTATGTTCCCCGTGGTACTGTAATGGAACTTGATGGACGAACTATTGCGTTCATGGGTGGTGCTGCCTCGATTGATAAAGCATGGAGATTACAGAGTGGTGCTCACTGGACAGAAAAAGAAAACATCAGCCCACAGGAAATCTTGAAGGTATTGGATAATGCACAAGGTAAAACAATTGATTTGTTCATCACACATTGTCCCCCACACTCGGTCATTGAGGAAAACTTTGACCCACGAAATAAACTGTGGTTTGAAGTTGGTTTGGATTGGACCGACCCCAACCAATTAGTTATTGAAGAACTGTGGCATAAGTTGGGTACTCCTATGGTGTATTCCGGACACATGCACCGTCGTGTACAGGGAATGACGTATAGAATTTTAGATATAAATGAACTTTTGGCCGTTTGACCACTATTTATAGAAGGTTATAGAAAAGGTCAAACATGAGAAAAGATAAATATTCATATACTACCGTGCAAATTACGAAAGAAATAAATCAACACATTCGTGAGTTTTGTAAACTTAACGGGTTTGTTGCAAGTACCATTACAGAAAAGTTATGGTCTAATTTTATTTCTTCTAGTATGTCCGGTAGTATTACTTTATAAGAGAATTATATGGCTATACCAACAAAACAAGATATATATTTTGCGGCTGGAGCCGGGGATGTAGCCGAATTTAATTCTGGCAAATACAGCCGTATAGTAATTACACCAGAACGTGCAGAGGAAACTCGTAAATTAAATAATTTACCAGCCAACGTATTAAGTACCGCAACAACTTCGGGTGGTTGGGTGTTCATTAATCCAGACTATGTTGATGCAGAGGAACTATTCAATGCATACAGAAGTGGATTGTTCACTGGTGATTATGATGAAATCGCTCCAGGTGGTGTATACCTACGATTGTTGCCTGACAAGGGTATTGGTGCCAATTTCTATCCACCACAATCGTTTACACCTGCACAAGAAATACCACAACCCGTAACGGATACTACTCCGGTAACGGTTACACCACCACAAACACCTACGTTAACACAGGCAACGGGTCAATTATTCAGAACAAATAACGAATTGAATGATATGATTGAAACGCATTTAAATGCGAAATTCGTTCCACAAGCACAACGTACCCGTGAAGATTCTACGGCAAAAAAAGGTAACAGAATATTTGCAGAAGATGTCGGTACACCAATTTATGAATATCTTGATGGTCCGTATTGGCGTAGAATTGTAGCGTACGTAGAATCACAAGTTGCTCCTGTACGTGCATTAGCACAACAAGCCCTTGCAACGGCTCAAGCTGCAGCGGCTTCCGCAGCTGCAGCGGCACAATCAGCACAAGCAGCGTTGGATAGGGCTATGACCCCAGGTCCACCAGGTCCACCAGGACCTGCCGGTGCAGCAGGGACGCCTGGTGCTGATGGAGCAGCTGGGCATTTAGATACCGTTGTTGTTCAACACGCGGATACCACACACAACGA
>Ga0181343_1000239_pt1 | contig 26180 bp, 36 predicted proteins | sample Su13VDMLBSD_FD_130110 | JGI IMG/M metagenome (GOLD analysis project Ga0181343, IMG submission 130110) | Freshwater viral communities from Lake Michigan, USA - Su13.VD.MLB.S.D | ecosystem: Environmental > Aquatic > Freshwater > Lake | place: USA: Michigan | collected 2013-07-15
GCCTGCATGATCTTCTGCAGGTAGAAGATCACGATGAGCAGCCTGGCGGATGGCTCGGTGCCGAGCCAGGGTGCTCGAATGCTGTCAACCGACAACTGCAGGCACCGGATGATCAGCTGGTCCGGTTCGGATGCTGGTTCCGGCACTTTCAGTTTCCTGTCCGTCAGGTGGTCGATCATGAGGCTCTTGGCCAGCATGATGACCCCGCGGATTTCCTCGGGGATGCTGAACATGACATGTCATCTCCTGGACACGATGCCGCTCACCGTGTCGATCGTGATCTTGCGGTCCTGCTCCAGGTAGCGGAGCTGCTGTCCGGCAGACTGGCCGGATCGGCCCGAAGCCTTGCGGTACCCCTTGATGAGGTCCTTCTTGGCCATCTTGCCGCCCTGGGCGTGGGCGACGAAGTACTGCCAGACGGTCAACTGGGGGTTGCGCTTGGTCGGCTCCGTGCGAAGGGCAGGAGGCATGGCCACGGCAGCCATGCTGTTCTTGGGTGCGTCGATCAGCTGACGCAGTTCCTCCTGCAGCTCACGCTCCAGGGCCTCGATTGCGACGATCTTCCTGACGATTTTCTCGTAACGGCTCATGCCATTACTCCTCTAGGCGCCGGCTGTGCGTCTGCAGCCAGTCAGTTGAAAGCAATACCTTGCTTTTTACACCTGCTCTAATACGATTTTTAGTGCAGGTTGCAATGGTATTTGACGCCATATGTATTTTAACCATTAAAGATTTGTATTTTAGCTGTGCAAATCCTTGAGTTTTTGGCTCTCAAGCACCTGCAGCGAAGCTATTTTGGGATCTGGTAGTCGTACCAGTAGGGGTCGTCCCCATTGAAGGGATCCTGCGGGATCTCCTCTGGCTTGCGATCCTGGGGAACTGCCTTAGGGGGCCGTTCCACTGTCAGCGGTGCAAGCCAGTAGACCTTTCTTTGAAGGTCGTACCGTATGACCCCTCTGGCGGGAGGTCGGTCTTTGTCCGCGCTCATGTTGCAGCAGTCCCTTTATGTGTTGTTTTAACTGAGTGATTGCAGTCGACACGTTGCTCTCGGCGACACCCCAGCGCCTGCTCAGCTGCTTCTGCGGCATATCGTGCACAAAGAGCGCCTCGACAAGCTCGCGTTCCCTTGGGAACAGGTGCAGGCTTGCGAGGAGTTCTTTGAAATCACGTGCAGAGAGATCGGCCTTTGCCTCCTGCTGCTCCAGCTGCGAGCAGTTGGTAAGCAGGAACTTTATGCCTGTCTTCCTGCGAAAGCCCGTCTTGTTGCGCATCAGCTCTATGCCAAGCCAGTGGGCCTTTTTGCGCCAGTACTGCACCGGGATACGGCGAGTCCAGCAGTGGACCACGACTTCCTGGGTCCACTCGTCGAGCTCGCTATCGTTCGAACTGTACTTGACCAGGATCCTTCTTATTGCCCGTTGCTCCTTGCGGATCCGTTCCTGGTCTACGGGCAAGCCTTCCACTTTATCAGCGTCCTGCATAGTATGTATACGGCCCCTAGGGCGGAGCCGCAGATGATCACGTACTTCTTGATCTCGGGATCGTCCTTTGACCCCTCGATGATGCCAAGTGCTACCGGCGCAATGGCAATCCAGAATTCGGTTGTCTTGGTGCCAGGCTTCAGTCCCGCAGGTTTATCGTTGTCTTCCATGATTCGTCTCCTATTCCGGAGATGAACCATTCTCGGACATCGACCGGAGTATCCGGCATTATAGCCTGAATGCAGCCGTCGACGTGGAGAAAGCCGCACCAGTCCTTGAGCGGCACCTTCAGGGTGACCTGCTTCCTGGAGAAGACGTCCTCACCCTCCACCTCCACCTTGTCGTCCTCGCAGAGCCTCGCCCTCGCCACCTGGTGCGGGAACTTGACTGGAGTCCACTGATCCTTCACCAGTCCGCTGATGCTTTCCTTGTCCATGTCCACCTCATATTTAAAGAAAATGCGCACAGGTATTCCCACGTACAGGCACACCTCATCTGGGAATGGGATGAGATGTGCGGAATGATTGTTATTGCTCTCTAAATTCCCAGGTGCGAAAAGGCTCCGCACCGGGAACATGAGAGAAGATGAGCTAGAGTTCAGTCATGAACTTGTGCCCGGTCCATACGCAGGCCGGAATCACAAGTACGGACCACAGCCCCATGGCGGAGACTGCGGTCCAGACGCCGTACATCAGCAGCCCTGCGGCGCCGATGATAAGGACGCCTATCGCGGCGCATACCAACCCGTAAAGGGTCCACACCGCCAGCCTGCCGATGGGGCCGTCTCCAAGGTCCTCGGGCTCTTCGCCGAGGACCCTTCCCACTAGATGTGTTTTTTTTCATTTGGCTCCTCTGAAAAAAAGAGGGCCTTCGGTTTTACCCGAAGACCCCCCATGGGGGAAAAGATTCCGTGTATAACCGCCTCCGCCCGCACATGGGTTTTACTGTGCGGGCGGAAGGCGGGTGGTGGAAAGGCCCACAACCCCACCTAGGATTGCAGGCCGAAGATGTCATTTTCTGCGTGGCCGGAGATTCTGCTGAACCTTCGACGGACCAAGCGTAACCTGTCGGTTGCAGATGAATCCGTGGGAGTAGACAGGTATCCCGCGTTCATCCTTCACGACCGGCATTGGGCTGATCAGGTCAGGCCTGTCAAGGCACTCGCGCCGCACCTCGTCCTCGACGATCAGCAGCGTGTCCTTTGTCATTGGCATCAGGTGCTCGATGTAGACGCTTGAGAGCGCATCGATCACGAACGAGATGCCGTCCACCACCTCGCCGCCCAGGTACCTGGGCACGGCCTTGGCAGTGGGTACCTTTGGATTCGGAGTCCAGACGATGATCCGTCCGTCTGTGTTCCGAATGCGTATTAGACGCCCCGTCTGATTCACTATCTGCATGCCACCTCCTTGCGGATAGCGGCGCTTCGACGACCTCCTGCAAGAGGTATCCGGTTCCCCTGCTGGCAATGGTTGCAGCCATTTCCAGCACAGGTACTATCCGGAGTTTATCCACTTCTTCGTTGTTACACGCCAGGAATCGAACCTGGAATCGAAGCGCAGCTATCCGTAAGGAGCTGCATGGCCTTTTAACGACGTGCCTAGGTCGCAATGGGCCGGGTGGGATTCGAACCCACGTCGGATCGATTATGAGTCGATGGCTCTGGACCGCTGAGCTACCAGCCCGTGGCATGGATTAATTAGGCTTGCTCCCCTGGACTCGTCCATGCCGGCCGGCCAGGAATCACTGAACTCTCAATCCGATACGCCTTTTCTATACCGGACTGCAAATCACTCTTCGAGGGCGCGCTGGACCTTGACCCAGTAGTCCTGGGTCGAGTCCTTCTTGTGCCCCTTGGGCCCGCCATTGTGGATGCGGGCCAGATCCTCCATCGTCGCGTTCTTGGGCGCATAGCGCTTGAAGTACGCGATGACGATCTGCCGTGCATACGCCCTGTCCTTGACAGCAGCGTAGCCACGGCTCTTGAGGTGCGGGTTGCGCTCGACGGCGTCAACCCAGTAGGATCTCCAGACCTGAAAAGCCCCAAGGGCCTTTCCGCCGTCTCCAACGGCGTTGTCGGGGTCTGACTCGCCACCGGTCTCCACGGCGACGATAGCGTCGAGCAGCTTGTCGAGCTGTTCTTCGCTGACCTTTCCTATGCCCTGGCCGAACACCGCAGTGTTGAGGAACATGATGACGGCCAGAACGATAGCACCAAACAGGGTTCGCATTGTAAGAACCCTCCTTTCGAAGGAGTGCCGGAAGGTTCCCCCTCCGGCACCCTCGCTGGTTGTTTCGTAGCCCGTGCAGCAGCCAGCAACCGCACGGGCATCACTCGTCTCGCACCGAAGTGCTTACGTTCTTATCTTATCCGCAGCTGACGAGTTGCTGCGGATTGCGTGCGGGCTATTGAACCTGCTCCCGCCGATGCGGCGATTAGTATGCACTAACCGATCCGCATGAGACCAGCTGCACTCCAGCGGCAGGAACAAGCAACGGTCCGCTATTCGGACCTGCTCTCCCGGCGCCTGCCATGCGCTAGCCCTTGGCTTATTGGCTTGCCGTACCAGGTAAGCTGAAAATCCCTAGCATCGACTGGTTTTACGAAAGCGCGCCTTTCTACGCCTTCAACGGAGATCAGGCATGGGGTGCTTTGCCGACCTCACGATTGCCCTTGACTGCCTGCAGCCGTCAGACAGCTGCAGCGTCCTGCAGCCTCTGGGCGTAGGCCGTTGCCCTGTCGGGCAAGAGCAGGTTGACGACCTTCATCGTCATTTCTTTGTTTTCCGGGAGCTCGTAGAGCCTATCCGAAATCCACCGTGAAGTGCTCATGCGGGATCCGTACGAATCCACGGGGCACTGAGAGCCGATGAACTGCACGATGTCCTGGAACGAGTCGCGGCTGTCCCAGTCAGCCGCCCTCCATGCTGCCCACAGGTCACCCTGCAGCAGCGAGGATGTGAATCGCCCAGGCTGAATGCCATAGGCGAGCCAATTGCAGAGGGCGTTTGCGACGCCCTCCGGTACATTGCACGGCGATTTTGCTGTTTCCAATGGAGCTCCTTGATGGCGAGTGAAGGCCATCAGGTATCTTAACCCCATATACCCCTTATTTTAGCTACTCGATTTCATCGTCTTCGAGCGCTTCGTCGTTGACCAGCAGCTCGAAATTCTGCGATTTCTTGCGGTTTTCAGACGGACGTCTGGCCGACAGGTTGGCGGAGTAGTCCTGCTGGGCCTTTGAGTACTGGGCAGGAGGCACATAGGTAGATGCGACTATGTTGACGTAGTTGGCTCCGAGGTCCTTGCGTTGCCTGCCCATGCTTTATCCAGTCCGAGCTAAGTGAAGTGCTCTGTATGAACGCTTTGTAAGTAATGTTAACCTGCAATGCGGCGTATTTTACCAGCATCAAAGTGCCATTGTCTCGACGATTGGATCACCGTCGATGACCACTCCGCACGCAACTATGGGCTTCTTGAGGTATGCGGCGCCGTACTGCATGCTCCAGTGGTTCCTGTCGATGCCGCATCCGACGTTCATGCCCCATATCTTCTGGGTGGGTCCTGCCTGGAACCAGATTCCGCAGGCCGAATGGTAGTGGCCCATGACGGTGTTCTGCATGCGCATCTTGGCTGCATTGAAGGCAGGGTGCTGGCCTCCCGCTCCTTCGCCATGGTAGTAGTACACTCCGTCCAGCTCCACGAACTCCCGCCAGTCCCAGTCCGTGTCGAACAGCTCGTTGAACCCCTTCAGGTAGATGGATGGAATGCCTGCCTTGGCGTTGAGCCTGCGCACCCTGGCGTCATGGTTGCCTACGCATACCTGTGCGTCGGGAAACGCCGAGTACAGCGCATTGACCTGCTGCTTGGCCTGCTTGAACTCCTCAAGCGCACCGGGGTTGTCCGGATGCTTGTCGTGGAAGCTTATGCAGTGGTGGTCGATGACGTCCCCTATGTGCACCGTGTGCGTGGTGCGGTGCTTCTTCTGCATCTGCCGCAGGAAAGGCACGTACTTCTTGTGCATGGCTGGTGCGTGCGTGTCTCCGATGACGAGTACTCTGCTCATGTATGCTCCTGTGCAGGCGACATGCCCGGCAACTCTATACGCCGGCGCATCGTGCAAGTCAAGGCCAATAGCTAAAAAAAGCCCCTACGCTCATGGCGTATTGAAGGGGCTCCCGACTACCAGTCGGCATCAGGCGCCGCCTGGACCGGCGCCGCGGACTGCTCCTCAGCCTTGGCGGGTGGGTAGAGATCGTCGGAGGGATCCTCCGACATCTCGGCCCAAAGACTGGCGTACCGCGAAGGCTTGTGGCCCTCGTGGTACTTGGCGATCCAGGAGTAGGTCGTACCCCTGGACGCGGACCGATGCGTCGTCCTGACGCAAACGATCTTGGCCCCTGATGTGGCGCTCTGCCACGCCAGGTAGTCCACGTCGCTCTCCGCGTATGCGGAGAGTCCGTGGAGGAACTCGTCAATTTCCTCCACGGAGCAGCTTTCGTACTCGCCTCTCAGCGAGTACATCTCGTTGTGGAGACGAGCCTCCACCGCATCCAGCTTTTGCTTGGTTTCCAGCCAAGCAAAAGATGAAGCGCTAACGAACTGTTCATTGAGAGCCGCTTCGCGACCCCCGAAGGACAGGCAATTCATGGGGCATCTCCGCCCCAATCGAAATGCCTGGGAAAACTGCCACTTTTCCAAGTGCAGCTCCTCGACCGGCTTTCCGTCCCACTTGGGCTCAGGCCCACAGTGGTCGGAAAGGTTACAGCCGAGCCTCACGATCGAGGCCCAGCTTACTGACTTAGTGAGCACGATTGGCATGTGCCCACTCCTTTCTGCCGCAAGTTAGCGGCAAGGGCTCATGGACCGCATGAGTACGGATGCAGCCTTCAGCTAAACTGCATTAGATATAAATACCGCAAAACACCGGCTATTTTAATCCCCTGTTGAATAGCTAAAAAAGATCCCTACTTACCCAAGGTAAGGATCAGTTGATCGACCACGTCCTGGCACCCCGAGTGCAGGACAAGGCCGATCTTCCTTAATTGCTGCTTCCGGCCAAGAGTTATCTTGGACTCGCCCTGGGCCCGCAGGCTTACAGGTGCCGGAGACTTTGGCCGTAGCCGTGCCAGGGACAGCATCCCTGGCATCCCAATGCTCCGTCTTGGACTACCCTGGGGCTTCGGGGAATTCGAAGCTGGTCCAGGGTACCTTGGTCAGCGGCAGAACCGCTTGACCGAGATTGCCTTCGACACACGGTCCACCACGAAGATCGTGGCAACCTTGGTGTATCGGGCAATCTCCCCCGACTCCTGCAGGCACTGCAGGGTGGGGAAGGGAACCAGGATGACGTCGACGTCGACGTTATCCTGCAAGATGTCCAGCTCATGACGGATGGTGTCCGTCATGGTGAACTTCTTGGTCACCACGTCCATGACCTTGCCGTTCGGCAGGGTCGTGGGAGTGATGACGTCGTCCGACCCCATGGACAGGGCCTTGGCCCGCTCCGAAGAGCAAGCCTCAAGGACCTGTCCCGACTCGAAGTTGAACGGATGCGGTGAACTGAAGTTCACCACGTTCAACCCCGAGGTCAGGGTCAGTGACGGAGCATTCTCAACAGTGAGAGTGCTCATATGTATATATACCGCAAAACAAGGGGTATTTTAGGCGGTGGGAGCTAGCTAAAAAAACCCCTACGCTCATGGCGTATTGAAGGGGTTGAGCCTCAGTAACCTGGGATTTCCAGGCGCTGAAGCTCCTTGCCTTGCTCATCCCGAAGGATGGCAAGGGAGTGGTCGGGTCCCGGAAACGAGATCCGGGTGTACCATAGCTCCACTGACGCCCCGGCAGGCGCGTCAGGGAACCACCTAGCCGACTCGGCGGGAGTCGGCTGCGGACCTCGATAGTACATATCGAGGGAAGGATTAACAGGAGCCATCGGAGGCCCTCCGTCGTAGTCCTAGCCGTATTCATCTAGGCACCCCCTAGATCGAATCGGAAAGACCCTACATGTATAATAGCTCGGTATTGTTTTATTTTTAGCCATGGCTGATAGCTAAAAAAACCCCCCTGCGCTCATGGCGCATTGAAGGGGGGTGTGGTGGTTAGCTATGCCACCACCACCACAACCGTCCGAAGAACCCTGGGTTCTCCAGGGCTTCAACGGTCTTCTCGTCCTTCAGGCGCTCGGCCTGAATGACCTCGATCACTTCCTCCGACCGCGGGGCTGCCTTGAGCAGCGCCGCGTATTCGGGGATGTGGAGCTTGTCCTGCCCCAGTACGGCCCGGGTGTGGGCCTCTTGCAGGCGCTGTACAACCGCCACCTTCACGGTGGCAATCTCAGCCTTCTCGGCCTCAGCCAGGCTCATGGCCTGGCTGTAGACCCGGCCGAACCCAACCGGCTTCTCGACCTCATTTCCGGCGTAGACCGGAACGAGCTTGTCGAAGCTTTCCCCAGCGTACTGGGTGTAGGTCTTGGGCTTCTCGTTGGTGAGGGCGTCCACATCGCGGGAGATCTCGATGTCGACATCCCGGGCGGGATCGATGGTGCTTCCCGGCTCTCGCAGCAGAGCTGCGACTTCCTTGAACTCCGCGAGCTGCGCGGAAAGCTTGACCTTGTCGGTCAAGCTGCTGGCCTTGGCCAGCGCGTCCTCGACCTTGCTGATGTCCGCCTGGACCTTGGTCAGCAGATCCTGCTTGACCGAAGAACCCATGATGATCGGCGGCTGGGGCTGGGAAGCCCAGGTGCTGCAGCAGAACATGGAGGCGACGATGATTGCGATGATGTTGCGCATCGGTAGTCCCGGCTTTTGGCCGGGCCTCAAGAGAGTACAGGTCAAACCTCAGGAAACCCTCCCGAGCGAATACCTATACAGGCTCTATATATTAATACCGCAAATACCCCCCTATTTTAGCCCTGGGAGCCATAGCTAAAAGAAACACCCTTTCGGGGGTTTCTGCTTTCCCATTTGGGGAGGCTGCCTCGGGACCCATCCCGTACCGGTGGTATTCCGGCTTTCGCTAACTTAATAGTCAGCCATACACCTAGGCAGGTCAATGTATGGAGGAAGGCCTTGCACCTTCTCGGTAGGCCTAGGTCTACAGGAACATCCTGCAGAACACCTATACAGCCTCTATGTATATATACCGCATTTGGGGCGGTATTTTACATTACTAATATAGGACCTACATAGTATAATAACACAAAAAGGCCCCTTTTTTAGGGGCCTTTTTAGGGGTATTTGGAGGGTATTCAGACCCCTGGTGGAGGAGGCTGTCGAAGCTGTTCCCGAGCCTGGCCTTCCGCCTGCTGGGTAGCCTGGTCGAGCATGCTCTTGACCACAGCATGCAGATTGGGATCCTGGCCCTTGATCTGCTCCAGGATCTGCCTGCGCATTGAGGATCCCAGCGGAGCAGTAGCCATGATCTCGTTGACCCGGGCCTGGGCATCGGCATAGAAGGTCTCCAGGTCCTTTGCCATGCCTCCTACGCCTGCTCCAGCCACTCCGTTCATAGGCATAGGAGGTACTCCGCCTGGCATTGGGGCTGGTCCACCCATGGGCATGCCCGGAGGGGCGATTCCAGCCCCTGGAGGAGCAGCCATGATCTGCTCGTTCTCCTCCGCCTTGCGCATGCGGTCCATGTAGGACTTCTCCTCCTTCATCTTGAACTCCTGTTCCGCCTGACGCTTCTTGAAGGTGTCCTTCCAGTCGAGGCCGAACAGGTTGAGCACGTCCTGCTCCGCTGCAACACCCTGCATCATCATCTGGAGCATGAGCATTCTGCGCTCGATGTCGTCTGCATGGGTGGGTCGGGTCAGGGATACCTCGCAAGGCACCCAGTTCAGGATGGCGCTTACGCGGTCCACTATCCAAGAGAGGGCTCCTTGCAGTGCGGAAAGGAACATCGCCTCTCCTGCCTCGAATAGCCTTGCGGCAAAGGGGGCTGTCTGGGCACTTAGGTTCTTGCGGTACAGCTCTACGGGCACTCCTAGGCCGTTGAGGAAGTCAGACTGCGCCTGGTCAAGCAGCTGGGGTACTACGAAGGCCTTGCCCTCGCCGCCCAGCAACTGGTAGTTAACAGGAACGGACATCCACTGCCAGCCGGTAGGATCCTTTCTGGCACGTTCGATGGATCTAAGTACCTGCTGGCCGAACGAGGCTATGTTCACGCCTTTCATGAAGTCGCCGCCTGCTCCCACCGAGGCAGGTGTGACGAACCTGATGGGCAGCATGTGGTCCAGGGCTATGGCTTCGTTGTTGCGCTTGAGTATCTGGGCCAGGTATGCATCCCGGAACCCTGCTATGACAGGAGGCAGACCCCATTCGCCCATACGTATGTCGCTGAGGTTGCCGATGGACAGGTGGTACATCATGCCGTCAGCGAACTGGAACAGCGTGTTTGCCCTCACGGCCTGCACCATACCCCATGGCACTTCCTCAAGGTACTTCTTGTTGCCGCTCTGGATCATGCTGACGTCCTGGCTAGGCACTTCGTAGAAGTACTCCGGTGATCCACCGTATGGCTGGGAGACTATGCGGATCTGCTTGATCGGCCAGCGCTTCAGCTTTATGCGGTTCTCCTCCAGGGTAGGTCTGTCCTCGGGGTTCAAAGCCTGGGCGGAGGCCTTGCAGGAAGGGCACTGGAAGGTGAAGCCGTTCTTGAGGTTGAACTTGTAGTCCAGCTGCTGGATCGGCCTTACGGCGGAGCACTTGTCGCACTGCAGGAAGCGCTTGAACGGAGCAAGAATGGAGATGCAGCTGTTGCCGTACACCTTCACGTCCCGCCCGATCATGAACAGTTCGCTCTGTATGTCGAGCTTCTGTTTCATGAACTTCCTGTATTCGGCCGACTTCTCCTCGTCGGCGGTAACCACGTTTATGTCCGTGCCCGTGAAGTACGACACCACGTATTCGACGGCCTGGGCAAAGGTGCGGTTGCTGTAGTACATCGCCTCCGCTATCTCGAATGCTTCGTTCAGGTTGGTAGGCAGGTACAGCGACGCATAGTCGAGGAACGGGCTAGGCACGTGCTCCGAGTGGGAGAGTGAGCGGCGCTGCGAGAAGTTTGGAGTCGAGAAGTCTGGCATCTTGGTCCTTTATTCCATGTCCTGGTCGGAGACCTTGGCTATGAGGCTTCGTGCAAAGTCGTTTCCGCCCAGTACAGCCCAGTCGTAGGCGTTGAGGCCATCGTCGTCGGGGACATCCGGATCCAGCATTGGATTGGCGATTACGTAGAACGAGATCAGGTAGCTTACGATGGTGGGTTTTCCGGCATAGCATGCCACCATGAGCACGTTGCGGTTGCGCTTGTCCTTCAGCTCGATCAGCTTTGGGAACTTGTCCAGCAGGGCATTCACCGCAAACAGGTTGTCGGTTACCACTGCCGATATGAAGACAGGGATTGCGTCCTCGATGTTATTTATGATCTTCATCTGGCTGCACTCCTTTCGCCTTGCAGCGACACTTGCAGAAGCCTGAGCATGCCCTGGATGATATCTCGTCCGAGGCTGTCTTCACCTCGTTTGACTCGGACTCACCCTCGACCACGCCTTTTTTTATGAAGTCTTCATTTTGCATTTTAGTTAAATCCTTTTACGAAACTCTGCAAAACGATTCATACTTTTAGTTAGAATTTTTTACGGTTCAATCACTCTAAGCACATATATGTACTTTTCATTTTGCACATCCTGCAACTCTATGTTGAGGGTCTGGCACTTTAGCCTTGTGCCATTCACCGTGCAATAGAATTCAGGCACGGTTATTTTACCATGTTCATCCAGTTCTGCGACAGGAGGCAACCAGGAAGGCTTGCCTAGCTTGGCATCTATCTTTACCTCCAGCAGCAGCCATCCTTGGCCTGCACGGGCCTTGGCAGCAGGAGTATAGATAGTATTTAAACAATCTATTGCCATGGTAAGGCCGTACCATTCCACGTACACGGTCTGGCCGATCGGTGCTGGGCTAGGACTTGCATAGCTAAAAGAAACCCCCTCGCCTGATGGCGATGGGGGCTCCTTATTGAGTTGTGGCTGCTCCGATGCCTTGAGTCCACCTTCACCAGCCTCCAGCATGGCGCCGTTCAAAAGAACAGGCACCGCACCTATAGGCTTGGCAAAGTTGCGCTTTTCAGCGGCAGGAGGCACAGGGATATTGTCCACCACGGTCCAGCCCTTCGTGTTGTCCGTTATTTTCCGTACGGGGTTTCTGCCTGCCGATCTCATGGCAGGGGACAGACCTAGCGGGGAGTTGGGCTTGGAGGAGGACTTGGCCATGGTGGATTGGATTGATTATACCTGGGCAAACTCCTCTGAGTCGGCGTTTTCAGCAGGCTCGTCGTCAGAGTTTGCGTATTTTCTATTGATGGAGGCTACCTTGGAACTGCAGGCTAGAATAGCAGTTTTGCGGTTTGCCTGCGCCACAAGGCCGGGCCCTACCTGGATGTCGAGCAAGGTATCGCTGGTGCTTGAGCTCTTTAGCGTCGGAAGGATGCTGCGCAGGGTAGCCTCCGACACCAGTCCGAGCTGGTACATCGCCAGCATGGGAATCCACTTGTCGAGATTGCCTGACTCGAAGATCCCAATTGGCACCTCGACGCAAGCAGCCCCTGGGACCACAGGCTCCAGTGTCGAGGAGATTGCCTCGAAGCGCACGAACTGCGCACCTTCAAACACAGGTTTGACCCCGCAGACCAGCATCAACGTGGAGATCAGGTACCTGGCCTCGGCTGCCTGGCCATAGTGATTGTTCCTCAGATGCCGCATATGGCAGTTGCCTACCTCCGACTGCAGTGAATGAAACGGCTCCTTGCCGCTCAGGCACTTCGTGAAGTAAAGCTCCAGCAGCTTGCGGGCATTGCCCAGCCCGGTTATGTTTGTAAACGTAGGGTAGGTCTCATGGATGCTGGAGGACTTCTGGTGCTTGGTGTGGCTGGACCCACCGGAACATTCCAACAGACCGATCAGCTGAGCATTCATCACGGAGATGCCGGACTCCTGGATCTCGAACCAGTGATGCTCCAGGGTGTACGGCCACAGCGAGGACTTGGGCGGCTTGCGCCACTTTATCTCGTGCGAATCGTCGATGACCTTGCTGGACCGCACCACCTTGTAGGCAAGCTGGCCACCCATGTGCGCCAGATCCCAGGTGCCCACCTGGCCCGAGTTGGCATCCTTAGTGAGATTTCCAAAGGTCTTGGACGACGAGTTGCGCGTGCCAGTGTCCGTGCAGTCCATCAGCATGTGCAGTGCTTCGATTCGTTGGGCCTGTGGGGCCTTGTCGTTGATCAACATGCGCATGTTGTACACGTTGGACGTCATGGCATTGACCAGCGCTTCCTCGGGAGCAAACTCTACGTAGCCCAGGATGGCCATCTTCACGAAGTCAGTCACCTGGATCTTGAATCCAGCCGCCCGTGCCAGGTCGTAGTAGCTGTTGCCGGAGACGTTGGTGATTGGATTGCCTGCGTCGATGCTGCGCAGGATCTTTATGGTCTTGGGAGTGAGCTTCAGGCCTGCCGAATTCACGGCAGCCTCGGAGTCCAGCACCATCAGGGTGTTCGCAGGCAGCTGCGGGGCCGTGGAGGAGATGAATGCGCGGAAGTACGCAATCGCCCTGCCGCCGATCACGACAGGCAGGAAGATGGTGACGTCCCCATCGCTGTCCTTGAGCAGTAGCGGATGGTTGCCCCGCTGGTCTAGGAACTTATGCTCGAAATTCGTTCCCTTGAAGGTGCTGGTGTACACCTTGTATGCTGTCTCCAGCATGTTCATTATGTTGAGTATGTAGTTCATGCGTCGATGTCCACTCTGATGACCTTGCCGTAAGGCGGCGTCACCTGGCTGTTGACCACCCAGATGACGTCGAAACCGGGATCCTTGCCGAAGTCGCCGTATCCGTCCGTGAAGTAGACCAGCACGTCCACGTCCGGCTTTTCCTGCTGCAGGTGCTCCATGACCGGGACGAAGGAAGTACCCCCTCCGCCCTTGAGTTCCGGAACCTGCTCATTTGGATTGATCCATTTTGCATTGTGCACCTGGGTGTCGCACTCGATCAGGTACAGGGGCACCTTGTACTGCCGGCGTATGGAGTTCATCTCGCCGATGGCCAGGTCGAGGTCCTGTGGACGCATCGATCCCGAGGTGTCCACGCTGAAGGCCAGGCATGGTTTCTTCTTGCCTACCCGGCTGGTCATGATGACGTCCTGGTACAGGTAGCGTCTGTTGGGCGGCGTGAAGGTGTGGCGGCTGCCCGACCGCATGCAGAACTTCTGCCGGAGATATGCCGCGAGATGCTCGTGCCATGCGATCTTGGGCTGCATCATGCTGTCGATTAACCTGCTCATGAAGCCAGGGCAGTCTCCTGCAATCTGACTGCGGGTGGCTGCTTCCAGCCCCGCATCCTCCCAGCCCTGGGCATCCGCAGGCATGGTCTCCGAACGCTCCCGGACAACGAAGCCCGGGCCTCCCTCGGATCCGTCCCCGTCACCAGGCCACATGTCGTTGCCCTTGCCCAGGCCGTCAGGCAGGCCTGCCGTGCCTGTACGGTCCTTGTCCTTGTACTGCTTGTAGAGCTCCTCGTACACCATCTCCGTGGTGCAGTCGTCCGGCACAGTGATTCCAAACTTATCGGCCGTGCAGAACCGGGACAGGTCGAGGCCGAAGCCCTTGGACTTGAAGTGCTCGTTCAGCATGTGGTTGATCAGGATATCGCCCGATATGTTCCACATCATTCCGTCGCGTGCCAGCTGGCGGGGAAAGTGTCCGAGCAGCATGTGCATTACCTCGTGCGCAAGCACGAAGTGCATCATGCGGTCGGAATTGGATGAGTAGAATTCCTGGTTGATCAGGATGTCGCCCTTGGCGTTCACGCATGCCGTGCTGCATGCGTGCTCCTTGGGCACCACCCGTACCCGGCACTTCTCGATGAGAAACGCCCAGAACGGGAAGTCGCGGTACATCATGAACATCAGCTTGTCTGTGCGCTTCTTGAGCGCGTTCTTGATCGTGTCGTCCATGGCTCACTTCGTGTAGGAGGTCAGCAGGGCGCGGTGCTTGGCAAGCCAGGCCTTGGCATCTGCGGATGCGGTGATTGCCTTGAGGTACTTGTCGCTCTCCTGGGCCACGATGCCGCCGAAGAACATGGATCCGATCTCGGGCCGGATCCGGCTCATCGCGGCGGATGCCTTGTTGATGAGCGCGGGATTCTTGATGCAACGGAACAGCACGTTGGAGACGATGGCGTAGGTGGTGGACAGCTTGTTCGGGCCGTCCTCGTATGCAACCTTTCCGTCGAGCAGATCGTCGATGTTGGGCATGTTCTTGATCTCGGTGCGGTACTGGCGGAACCAGCTTGCAGCTGCCTTGCCTACCGCGCCCTCGATGGCGTCTACGTCATGAATGTCGTTCTTTAGCAGCCGGGACACCATGGTCCAGCCGCGAGGAGTCGGGAAGTTGCCGTACTCGTCGGCCGGATCATTGTACAGGTGCTGGCCCGAAGTCGAGGCCATGAAGCCGAGGACGTCCTCATGGATGGAGTTTGCAATCGCCCAGTTGCGCCACTGGTTGAAGTCGGCCTCCATCTCGATGATCACGAAGCGGTTGCGCAGTGGGGCAGACAGCGGATTCACGTGGGCCTTGTGGCCGGACTTGTTGCCGCAGGCCACGATCCACCAGCCGTCGCCGAGCTTGTGCGGACCGCACCGCCGGTCAAGGATAAACTGCAGCGCCGCGTTCTGCACCGAAGGGTCGGCGGTATTCAGCTCGTCGAACAGGATGATGCCCTTGCCATCCCGGGGCAGGAAGTCGGGCTTCGCCCAGTCGACGCTGAACTCGGTGCCATTTCCATTGCGATTCACCACCGGCATGCCTCGCATGTCGACTGGCTCCAGCATGCTCAGCCGGACGTCCTTGACCTCGTCGCCTTCTGCAACCTGCTTGCAGATCTCCGACTTGCCGATCCCTGGTCCGCCGAAGATGAGCAGCGGTACGTTTGCCTTGCGGTAGTTCTTGAGTGTCTCTACGTAGTTCTTTGAGCTCATGGGTTCCGTCACTCCGTGCTTGCGATGAAGATGTCCTTGATGCTTACCTCGATCTCTGTCACTATGTCGCCTGCGTCCACTCTGTCGTGGCACAGGTCTTCGAATTGATCCTCGTCAAGGACCTTTATTATGCAGCCGTCCAGCGTGTTCCACGTCTCCATGTCCGGAAACACCACTATCGGTATGCGCTGCTTCTTGCCGGTTGATCCGTCAGGCATTCGCCTTCTCCGCTATTGCATCGTTTATCGCGCTGACCATGGTCTGCGCGCTTGCGATGTAGGCCTTGTAGGCCATTAGCTCCGAGGTGTGCACCCCGTGGGCCTCGCAGCACATGGTCCTGTGCAGTTCGGTGGTCTTGTTGTAGCCGTACGTGCGCTCCACGGCGCGGTACGCGTGGCCGGACGGAAACACCGACTGGCTCACGAACGTCTCATCGAAGAAATCAGGTCCGAAGAAGTCGCTGAGCCTGTCGACGTGCTCCATGGTCAGCAGCGAGTCCTCGCCCTGCCGGAACCTATGCAGGTCATCGACCGACATGCCGATCAGGCTGGCTATCTCGGACTCCGACATCACCTTGGACTCCAGCAGCATCTGGAGTGCGTTTTGAGTAATCTTGGATATCATGGATGTGCAAGTGCTAAATGCAGGGCAATGCCCAGAATGTGCGAATACTGCCGAGCCCACCCCATACTGCTCGGGGCGAGCTTCGGCAGAAGAGTGGCGGATTACTTGGCTGGAGCGGTCTGCTCCACGTTGGTCTTCACTTCTACGTTGACAGGCGGAAGAGCCTGCTGCTCGAAGGCAGGGGTTGCATTGATCACGACGTTCTTGTAGTCGACGTTGTAGCCCATGTCCTCAAGACACAGGATCGCGTCGCTCTGATGCGACGTGATGTCGACCCTCCGGCCGAACACGAAACTTTCGGCCAGGTTGAACCTGGACCATGCTTCCGGCCGGATACACCACCACGGCACGGTGTTCTTGAACCTGGCGGCGTCGGCCTTGATCGTCCACCGGTTCAGCATTGCCTCGTCCAGGGTGTTCATTCCTGCATGAGGCTTCTCCATCACCTTCTTCAGGACGGCGCTCAAGGCCTGCTCAGCGCCTGGGATCTTGAACAAGGTCGCATCCAGCGCCTCGAAGCTGCATGCGTAGGCCCTGAAGACCTTCAGGAGCGACGCTCCGAAGATCCTCTTGAAGATGTCCTGCACGGCCTTCGAGGCGAGGCAGTGAGGGCAGCCCTGGCCGGAGATGCAATGCTTGAGCATCGCATCCATGGCGAAGAGCTTCTGGTCATGGTCGTTCAGATCGACCATGCCGTAGTCCCGTGGAACCCACAGCACCGGCTCGTTGACGAGCCACTGCGGGTTCTTGTGCTTGATGATGGCGTAACGCAGTGCCACCGCCGCTGTGCCCGGGACATTGGGCAACAGCATGGCAGTCTCCTCCTGGAGGCTCTCGTCGAGCTCATGGAGTTCCTTCTCGTCGATCTGCTGGCCCTTGAGGAAAAACCTCCTGTTCCTAGGAGCCAGCATCTCGGCGGGAAGCTCGACGTCGGTCAGCCAGCTGAACCCGACCTGAGGGCAACCGTTGACGGTCGTGACCTCGAAGTCGAAGAACTGCCGGTGAGCCGAGATCATGTTGTGCCTGCCTCTTCGAATAAGGCAGGAACACATGTTGTTCGTGGGGGCCACGAACATGTTGTACTTGGACCTGTAGAGGTCCATGTATTTCTGGTCCCATTCGGAAATGAGACCAAGGGACCGCGTTATGGTCCCTATTTGCGGGGATCTTGAGTCCATCCTAGATCCGTCCTTGAAGTGAAAAACGGCCGTTGATCAGACGGCCAGGCCTTTGATTGACGGTTGGTTTTCACTGATCCACTAACAGCGAAGGACCGTCAGGTTATTTTAACCCACTATATGCGGGTATTTTAGGCGCTGTCGACGTCAAGCTTGCGCCGCTCACCGAGGTCCTCAAGCACCAGTTTTCCCGAGTCCGTGGCCTTCAGCCTGTAACTGCACAGCCGCTTGCCGGAGTTCGTCGTGGTGGTCAACACCATGACCATGGCGTTCTTGGCCTTTCCGTAGAAGGCAGGCTCCACGGTCATGACCACGCCCTTGCCGTCCTTGGGGAACGTCACCTCGGCCTCCATGGGATCAGGTTCGTATGCGTTGATCTTCATCAGTTGGCCCTCAGTTTGGAGAACAGTGTAAGGGCTTCTCCTGCCCCTGCCCCGTTGCGGGTGACGCTGGTGCACTGGAACGGAGGTCCGTTCTTGAGATTCAGGTATATCTTGCCTGCGCTGTTGGACGGCAGGAAGAAGCAGATCTCTACGAATTCCTTTATGCCTATCACCTGCATGGTCTGCAGCTTGACCGGATCACGCAGCTGGACCTGCTGTTCCTCGGAGCCGAACAGTATCTTGTTTCCGTCCTTGTCCAGAGCCATCCACTTGGCATCCGCCATCCATCTGCGGAAGACTTCCCAGTCCTCCTTCGCCAGCCCCTGGACGTAGCGACTCCATCCAGGGTCCGGGGAAGCGACTCCTGGTGGAGGCTGCACATCCTCCACCAGGAGCGACGATGGAAGAACGAAATTGACCACCTCAAGCCGCCTGTTGGTGTGCCTTGCGCACAGCTCGAACAGGCTGACCGGAATCCGCAGGTACATGTGCATCGTGTTGACGAAGCAGAACCTGTAGTCCCTGGAGTAGGACTGCATGTCCTTGTCCAGCGCCACGTAGGTCTCCCTGACGAGATCGCTCTCTATGACGCGGCTTTCGTCAGGGGTTCCGGTGAATATCGAGGGCTTGAGGATGTCGTCGGCCATTTATTATCCTAGGCTGAGCTCTGGGCTCTTGGACTCGGCGCCAGGCTGCGATTCCTGGGCCTCGGAATCCTGCTGGGCCTTCATCAGCAGGAGCTGCAGGTTGTTGTGGATGATGCGGAGCGAGCCGAGGGTGTCGGCGGCATCCGTCCCACTGAGCACGAAGCTCTGCGTGTTGTCGTGCAGCACTCCGGTCTGGGTGCGCACCTTAGTCGTGACCTTGATCTCCAGGAGCTCTCCTTCGCCCTTTGGGTTCGGGAAGCGGGAGAAAGTTGTGCTTTCGTTTAGGAGTGCGATCTTTGAGCTTGACTCGTTCTGTGTATTGCTCACCTTTGAATTCCTCGTATTGCTTTCTTGACCTGAACGCCATGTATACCGACAGGGCGTCATAGACGTGTTCGTTCAAACCTTCCACTATGTTTCCGCGCTTGCCCCTGACCCAGTCCGAGAACTCCGGGAACTCGGCCTTGACCGCGTCGCGCACCTGATGCTTCTCTGCGGTTGCGTCGCCCGTGGCTGCCTTCTTGGCCTCGAACGGAGTAACCAGGGTGCAAGGCATCTTCCTGCTGCACAGCACCGCACATGCTGCACCGCGGGCAACAGCCATGCTGCGTGCCGCCGAAGCGCTCTTGGAGCCTCCCGTGGGGCATTCCAGGGCTACGTGCTCCGGTTTCCACTGCACCAGTATGGCCTCAAGCCCGTTTACCAGCTCCTGGGTCCTGCGCCACTCGTCGTCTGCCACCTTCTGCGAGCCCTTGTCCGTATGCAGAGTCGCTACATGGAGTATCCGGTCCTTTTCCAAAGGACGGATTTCCACCACCGCTACTCCGGTGTTGGCAAGGGCTAGGTCTAGGCAGACGATTATGCGGTTCATTTACTTATTGTCTTCCGACTCGTCGTTCTCATCCAGCCGGAACTCCCAGTCCTTTGCAGGATTGTCCTGGTTTTCCGGCGGCTTGAGGAACTCCTTGGGATTCATGAGATCGTTGAGAAGACTGTGGAACGAACCCACCTGATCGTCGGTGAGCTTGCCGAATATCTTCTTGTCGAACGGACTGTTGAACATCGGCGGCATATCGCTGACAGGAATGAATTCCACGTACTTGGCAGTTTCCTGCGGATTCACGGTATGCGCGCAGTCGAGCAGATTATCCAGCGTAGGAGCTTCTCCCAGGATAAGCGGATTGATGGAGGTCCAGTGGCCGTCCCTGGCCAACTCGAATCCGCTGTATACGGTGATGCCGCTCTGCACCTTCACGTTGGTAAGGAAACCCAGCTCTCCTTCCTCGTTAAGTGCAAACCTGTTGATGCACTGCGTCTTGTCTGGAAAGTCAGACGCGGGCTTTAGTCCTGGGTTCATCAGTCCAGCCCCTTTCCGAGGGTGCGCAGCAGGTTGTCTGCAGCGCTGTTGATGGGCGAGTCCATGTACTGCTTGACGTTGTTTATGCGCATGATGGCAGCCTGGTGCCAGATGCGGAATATCACGTCTCCAAGGTTCTTGAGCACCCAGGTGCGGGCCTGCCATGGCAGATCCACGAACCCAGACGCCAGGTAGGCCTCTTCCGGAGTCGCATGGCTCAGGCCGTCCCGTGAAAGCAGGTAGCGCATCGCAAGCACCGCCTTCTTCATGTCCTCCTCGGAGATGTTCAGGGTGGTGGTTGATACCTGCGTATCCACGGACTGGATGAGCTTGCACATTCCCACGAATGCGCCGGGAAGGCAATTCAGGATGTCGTGCTGCGGCACGTAGGTCTCGTTGACCGAATTGGATCCATGCCGGCCTACGGACAGCATGTTGCTTGAGTCGAACGGCAGCGGCATTCCCACCGGCACGCTCAAGGATCTTCTGAGATCGTCTGACATATGTTTTTTCCTTTGATTAGCAGCTCTGTCTCAGGCATCGACCTTATCGTAGAGGGCCTGCACCCTCTTTCACATGTATCGTAGCCTACAGGACAATCATGGCAAAGACAAGTTCTTTTAACAGGACATGGGGAATTTCGCAACTCAAGCAATGCCTTGTTGTGCCGCTTGTGATCTGCACTGCACTTTATGACGTGCACCATGTCAATGTTCGTAGGCAGGACCACCCTGCGCTTGCCGTGCAGGCCCTCGAAGAAATGGGCATCCCACCCTGCAGTAGGATATATGTTGAGCCGCATACCGACAGCCTGGCGCAGCCCGGACATGTAGTACCTGTCCTTGCCTATCTTCCTGACCACCCCCAGCACGTGGGATAGCAGCTTTATTCGCTTCGCATCCATGGGAATGGCGAATATGAATCCCGCGCCCGGGCCGTCGACGAGCTTGACCTTGTAGCATTCCTTGCCGGTCTGCCCGTCGACGGCCAGGTCGGTTATGGCCCCCGACATCCAGCCCTTCTCCTCGACCCGGTTGTTGAAGAGATCCACGGTCTCCCCTGCCTGCACCCGCTTGCGGTTTCCAGCAAGTTGCCAGCATATGAGGTTCACCGTGCTCATCGTCAGCTCGCAGCCTATGAAGCACTGCATGAGCTTGTTGTATGCGTCGGGATTGGAGACATTGAACTCCTTTTTGGCAATGCCTGCCATGGAGTAGACGTCCCCGCGCTCCGCAATGCCTGTGAAGGCATTCAGCTTGTGCCGGAGCAAGGTGTAGGCCTCCACAGCCTTCTCGTACTCCGTGTACCTGGGCTTGGATGGCAGCTTCAGCTTGTCGTTGCTTGCCGCTATCTTCGCCTTTACGCTGATTGCCATCTGGGTCTTGTCGAACTTAGCCATGCTCGATGACCATCAGGATCTCGGAGGCGCGCATGATCAGGTATCCGTCAGGCATGGGGGCCTCCGATCCTGCAAATGCGCTGAACACCACCTCGTCGCCGACGTTGATCCTGGGTGCGGCATCCTTGTGCCGGAGATTGCTGAAATTGCCGATCTTAACGATGGTTCCGCGCTTTGACTGGAAGTCGTTGCGGTCCTCCAGCACCACGACTCCGGCCTCGGTTTTCTCAGGTGCCTTCCATTTCCTGATAACCACGAAGTCCTGTAGCGGATGGAACTCCTTAAGCATCTCCGATTCATCGAGTCTTGGTACCAATGCCATGCAGCCTCCTTAGTTGATTTGATCAAGTATATGATCGACGTCTTCGCTGTGGTCGTCCAGCCTGAGCAGCTCCGCGCTGCTTCCTGCCGACTGGAAGGCCTCGTCGACCATCATTCTAGCCTGGGCGTAGTCGAATGCATAGGTGCTCTCAGGGATAGTGCCTATGAGTTTCTGCACCGGATCGACGAACATCATCTCGCGTGCGAATATAGCTTCGTTGATGAGTCCGCTTATTACTTCATTCTTTATCTCGTCTGGGATGTTGAGCATGTACAGCTTTGCAGCGGGGCTGAGGAAGTACTTGCCGTCCTTCTGGCCGTCGTCTTTGCTTGGCTCGTCGAACATTAGATCCATCCGTTAGTGTAAAGTACAAGGGAGGCCCATGCAGCCACGATGGCCAGGGCCTTGAGCAATTCCAACACAGCTCTGCGGTTCACGTCAATCTCCTAGCTGAAAGCAAAAAGCCTCGGCTCGGGTAATTACGGCATTTCGGTCGATTGCTTCTACGCACTCTCCGGCAGTCAGGGAGTCCTCGATGCGCTCCACCAGGTCCTCGGCCTCTTCCTCGTCCTGGAAGACCTGCTCTACGCACCAGTCGTCAACCACTGCTTCTGCGCCGCTGTTGTAGCGCACCACCACTATGTGCAGCTTGTCGCCGACATTTGCATCAAAATCCAGCTGCAGTTCGGCGGATTTGCCTCGGGGTTCGGTTGCAGACAGCCTGACGGGAGTGAACTCGACGAATGTACGGCCCTCGTTGGGGCCAATGTCGTCGTCATCTTCGAGTTCGTCGTCGTCAAAGTCGTCTAGCCCGTCCTCGGGCACGTCGCTGGATCTGTACTCTCTATACTGCAAATAAATAGTGGTGTAAGGCATGTTAGCTCCTTACACCACTATTACGCATTATAAAGGATTTATCAAATTTATGTCGCTGCCTGGATTCCTTAATTTCCTAAAATAGTAGCAATGGTCTTCTGTCCTGTTACCCAGGCTCCAGGTATGTTGCTGCCGATGATTCCGGTGTCGTCGGATTGAAAGAGCCCCGCGATTCTAGGATCGCTCCTGCCGATCATTTCGACCATGGTGACGTCGAATGGAGAGATGACCCTGAAGTTCAGCGTGGCTATCAGGGTCTCCTTGTCGATGTAAGTCTTGTCGCCAAGCTGGCAAAGCCAATTGTGCCAGGCGTTTCCATCCTTAGGGACCGCAGCCTCGTTGACAGCCCTAGGGTCGACCAGGTCGATTCTGTTCATCATGCTGGCCTTGGCGCCTGTGGTGCTTACGCCCATGAACTCCAGCTTGGTATTGTCCCACGCAAAGATGGTGGATACGCTGCTGGCTATCTGAGGCATGGACTCGTTCTTGACGAGGATCTTGACAGGTACCGTGTCGCCTACCTTGAATTTAGTGGCAGGTGCTGACAATGTCTGGGAAAGCTTGTACTCAGGGCCTGCTCCAAACCGGATCTTGTTAACTCCGTTTCGGATCTCTCCTAGCACGTCGGTGCCGACTGTAGGACTTCCGTCCACCCGACTCTTGGTCTCGATGCCCGCTACAGTCACGCTAGGCAGGATCTTGATGTCGGTTAGCTGGCTGGTGGGATAGTAGAAATCGCCCTTGACTTTGAATCGCAGCGTACCTAATACGCGGTAAGAGTTAGCCCACATGTATCCGTCGAAGTTCCACTGGTAGTAGAGTGGCTTCAAGGCCGGCACTCTTTGCTCAGGTACCGGAAGAGCCTCGACATGGTACAAGGCTGTTCCGTCCGCAGGAACTGCCTGTTCGTTTACGCCTCCCGAGCGCTCGGGAGCTACAAAACCAGATTTTGCATTGTTGAACACCGTGGCGTCTAGCACGGCTGTGCTAGGCAGTAGCTCCAGCATGGATGGGTTCCATGAAATGACGAAATCGGCGCTTCTGAAGATGCTCCATAGCGAGACGGTCTTGCCGTCCACCACCTTGGTCTTCGAGATCGGCTGGACGAGAATGCGAGCCTCGATCACCTGTCCCTTTAGTGCTGTCAGGCCGTTGCGGGTTCTTCCGTCCCAGTCCTGGTTCGAGTAACCTGATTCCAGCAGCACTCTGTACTTCATGGAAGGGTCGATGAAATACGGAGTAAACACCACGGCGGGAGGAACAGGTACCAGTTGAATGGTTCCATCCGGCTGCACCACCTTGGTAGGTGGCGGAGGCGGTACAGTCTGAGCGTACGCAGGTGCGAGTAGACAGAATGCCGATAGGATTGCAGAAAAAAGCTTCATTTTGTTTTCCTTGCTCAGGCGGTTTGCGAGTCCTTAGCCTTCTTCTTGTCTGCCGGAGCAGCGATGGTTGCTGCCGGTACGAACGTGACGGTTTCCGAGGTATTGCTGTTTGCCGTGCCTCTGACGTAGCAGATGCCGTAGGTGGCGACGGAGTACAGGTATCCGCCAGGCACCTCGACCTTGCGCGTGACTCGGCGGAAGAAGTTGCTGATTGCGTCGCCGAACTTAGGCTCGCTCCAGGTCTCCTCCGAGAGTGTTTCCCATGCAAAGCCGGCAGTCTCCACGATAGCAGTAGGCTTCATGGGAATGCCTGTGGTCTTCTTCGACCCGTTGGCTTCCTCAATAGCCGCCTTCTCCGTCGGGCTCATGTAGGCAGCCACCGCGTTGACAGGGGTGCTTGCCAGGTTTCCGATTGTTGTTCCTTCAAATCGACTCATTGCTTTATGTTCCTTTATCCGCACTTGCTGTTGCCGCACGACTTACAGGTAACGCACCCTTCTTGCCGCACTAGGCTCTCTGACTGACAGTTGGAGCACTGCTCTCCCTTTACGACGGTACCGTCTGGAATGTACTTTTTCAATGCCCGCGCCACGGTTTTCGAGAAGGAGAACATGTCGCCCTTTACCTTCTCAAGCTGATGCACCAGGTAGTGGGCATCCACTCCATGCCGCAGCGAGGTGGAGAGCAGCCTGGTGATGGCGCCTTCCTCGCTGGAGACGAGGTTGCCCAGCTTGTTGAGGGTAAGGATCTCACCAGCATTCTTGTCGTCGATGAACTCGCCGCGGTAGTGACCACGGTCCATCTTGGTCAAGGTGCCGGCCTTGAAGCGCTTCGGAATGATCGGATCACCGTCCTCGTTCTGGTTGACGCCGGCAAACACCTCGTAGGGCTTGTCGTTGCGCAGGCTTACCAGGACGAAGTATGGCTTGGACGACACGGTGTAGTGGTGCACCTCGCACGGAAGCAGCGAAGGCCTCTTGTGCGTGTCTTCGCTGGGCTTTTCGGTCTTCTCGGTCTTGGCAACCAGCACTCCCGTGCGGCACCCGTCGCGATAGATCGTCATTCCCTTGCAGCCAGTCCTCCAGGCCGACAGGTAGATCTGCTCCACGGTCTCGACGGAGGTGTCTGCCGGCAGGTTGATGGTGCTGCTGATGGCATGGTCGATGTGCTTCTGTGCAGTTGCCTGCAGCTTCACGCGCTTCTCCCATGCTATTTCCGGAGCCGTGGATCCGGCCCACGGACTCTTGGACAGGTCCGACTCGCCTGTGATGCGCATCCACTCGGCTACCTTCGGGGGATAGACGGTGAACTCCATCCAGTGGTCTCCGTTCTGGTCGATGAAGTCCGAACGGAAGTTCTTGTCTCCGGGATTGCCCTTCTTGCGACGGACGTACGGAGTGATCATGAATTGAGGCTCGATGCCCGAGCTGGTCTGGGTCAGGATCGACACGGAACCACATGGAGCGGTTGTGAGCAGCGCGATGTTCCTGCGACCCACCCGCTGCATCTTGTCCCAGAGCGAGGGACTCTCGTCCTTTATGCGAAGCAAAAAGGGATTGCTGGCCTCTCGCTCGGCGCTCCAGATCGGGAAGGCACCCAGCTCCTCGGCCATGTCTACGGACGACCTGTAGCAGGCCATCTTGAAGTTGCGGTAGATGCGCTCGACCACGTCAATGCCTTCGTTGGATCCGTAAGGCACGCCTAGGGCGGCAAGCGTGTCGCCGATTGCCGTGTTGCCTGAGCCGGTGCGTCTGCCGTTCTGTGCAGCCTTGCGCACCTTGGTCCACAAGGTGCGTTCACGTGCCTTGAGTTCCGACGCCTCCGGATCTGCGTCGATCTTTGCCAGGATCCTGTCGATGCACTCAAGCTCCAGGTCCACCATGTCGTCCATGAGGCGCTGCAGCATGTATGCGTCCTTTGTAAACGCATCGTAGTCGAAGCGAGCCTTGTCGGTGAACGGATCGACCACGTAGGAATACGCATTGAGGAGCATCAGCCGGCAGGAGTCGTATGCCGAGAGCGGAATCTCGGAGCACGGATTCGTGCATACGGTCTTGAATCCAAGGTCCGCATAGCAGTCCGGGATGGACTCCTTGATGATGTTGTCCCACATGAGCATGCCCGGCTCCGCCGTTGCATGGGCAGCCTCGATGAGCATGTTCCACAGCTTGCGGGCACTCTCGGTCTTCCTTACGGCAGGCTTGTCAAGGGGCCATTTCTGCACGTAGTCGGTGTTCGACTCGACTGCCGACAGGAACTCGTCGGAGAGCCGAACCGAGATATTCGCACCCGTGACCTTACTGAGGTCACGCTTGCACTTGATGAATTGCTCTACATCCGGGTGGTGGATGCTCTGCGTGAGCATGAGCGCTCCACGCCGGCCGTTCTGGCCCACTTCGCGGATAGAGTTTGAGAACCGCTCCGCAAAGGGAATGGTGCCTGTGCTGGTGCGGGCTGCATTCCTGGTCACGCTGCCTTCAGGGCGCAATGA
>Ga0181343_1000240_pt1 | contig 26157 bp, 48 predicted proteins | sample Su13VDMLBSD_FD_130110 | JGI IMG/M metagenome (GOLD analysis project Ga0181343, IMG submission 130110) | Freshwater viral communities from Lake Michigan, USA - Su13.VD.MLB.S.D | ecosystem: Environmental > Aquatic > Freshwater > Lake | place: USA: Michigan | collected 2013-07-15
GGACGCATAGATGTAGAGACGCACAGGCGATCCCATCTCAAAGTCGCGGACGCGCGCTTCCACATTGTTGGCGACGCCTACCTTGATCAGGTCCGCAGGCTTTGCGCCGACGAAATAGACGCGGCGGGATGGGGTGAACTCGGCGCGTGAGCCATCCGCATACGGCAACGCCGTCAGGGCGTCTTCTAGGTCATCCGCCAGCCAATAGGCTTTGTCGTCCTCCAGCAACCTGGGTCGAGGCATCGACCGATGCTGGACGACTTTGGTGAACTCGTCAGGCATCAGCCCAACGAACTCCGCAGCTTCGCGTCGATTGAGGGCGAAGGCTGTCACTTCACCCCTCCCGCAAGCTCGTGTCCGAACCTGTCTTCAAGGTCTTTCAGCTGCCTGCATTGCTCCCGTGTTTCAAACATGCGGTGGAGTTCTTCTTCGCAGTTGAGCTGGGAAGCGGTTGCGACTTGCGGCGCGGCTTTCGATTCCGCGTACATTGCGAGGCCGACAAACCCGCCGAAGCCGAGCAGCGCGCAGGCGAGCATGGCATACGCCAAGCGTGGGCGTTTCATCATGAACGCAATCGGCATAGTACCAAAGCCGATCACGATGAGGAAGAATACAACTGCGACGACGATGTTGAGGCTCATTGTCCCAGCTTCCTTTTCGGCCACTGATGCTTCACGCCGTCAGGGCGCTTCTGGAATCCGCGTGATGTGATCTTCTGGCGCGGGCCGGTGCAGGTCTCCTTGCGCAAACGCTTTCCCTTCGCGATGCGCGCCTTGTCCTCTGCATCCTTCGGCTTCGTGCAGTCGAGGCACCAGAGAGCGCGGTTCGTCAGTTCATTGCCGCCGCCAAGGTTTAGCGCGTGCAGATGTTCGTCGCGAACCTTGCCCTGCTCAAGGCGTGATCCGCATACGGCGCACTTGCCCTCCTGCTTCAGGAACAGCGTGGCGAACTCCCACTTGCTCAACGGGCGGCGCTCCTGCACTTCCAGGTATTCCGGCTGGCGGTCTTTCGCGAATGGCAGGCTGTCAGGCATCGGCCTTCTCCGGCTCATAGAACTTGACGCCGTGCTGCGCGCCGAACGCTTCGATCAGATCCATCAGCTCGGTCATCTCTGCGACCGACAGCTTGGACGACGAACGCCCTAGCGGCACAAAGCCATTGCCGCCGATGTTCGGCACAAGCCGCATCTCCTGGTTCAGCCCTGACATCATCACCTGTTTCCAGTCTTCGGGGCTCAGCCGTTGACCGTGCCAAAGCAGTTGCTCCGACAGGTCCGTGAGTTGAGCCCACATCCGATCGTTCTGTGGCAGTGTGCGCTTCGGGCCTTGGAACGTGACGCGGGTTTCCTTCGGCGCGCGGCGTATCCAGTCGATAGCCTTCGCCCGCGTGTCGTCGTTCCAGAGGACCAGAAGCGCGCGGCCCATCAGCCCTGCGCTCTCAAAGTGTCCAGAGAAGGAACGGGCGCCATCTCATCCCATCGCCGCGAGACCTCGTTGCGGTAGAACAGCTTGGTGAGGTGCGGCTTCTGCTGCTTGAGTTCAGCCTTGCTGCTCCACCACGCCTTGAGCGCTCCACGGTTCGTGAAGGTGTCGGCCTCCTTCAGAAGCTCGTCCCATATCGGGTCTTGGGTGTGGTCAACCTCATCCAATCCAGCGTCCTGCCGATAGTCTTTGACGGCCTGACCCGTTGGCGACACATTGGCGGAATAAGGGGGCGGCTCCGAACGCTCTTCATGCTGTCCAGCATCGTTCGGAGCCGCCAGTTGACCGCGCTCGGTGGGGGGAGAGGGTGCCGGCGCGGGTTCGAAATCGATCACTTCTTCTGCGGCGTACATGCCACCAAGGGCGCCGGGATAAGCCGTGCGGACGCCTTCGGAGATCACACGGGCGCGAAGCATCTGGCGCGGAAACTTCTTCCACATATCCTTGCCGCCAAGGCCAGCCGTGCGGGCGCGCTGCATGTTCCAGTCGATCTCTACGGGCTCACATTGTGAGTGTGAGAAGATCGCCGCAACGCGCGTGTCGGAAAGCTCGGTCCACTTGACCTTGCCGCCCGCCTGCTGAAACCTCGCCAGCATGGCTTCCGCCTTCAGCGATGGTTTTCCCTGAATGACGCTGTAGTCCTGCATAGCAGAGGCGACATGGCGTCCCTCGGCTTCAGCCATGAGCATCAGGGCGACGACTTGCTCGACGCTGCTGACGCCGAACAGCCTGGACTTTGCGATGGCCTCGGCCATGCGCTGAATTTCATCGAACGAGCGGCGCGCGGGCGCTGCGGGTTCAAAGCGGACCAAATCACCAGCCATCACCTTCTCCTCTTCAAAACATCAAGCGCTGCGCCAAGCAGCATCACAAAAGCGGCGAGGGCCACGAGAGGCAGTCCTTGCCACAGCGCCTCAAGCATCCGGCCTGCTTCTTCAGGGCTCATCGGCGGGCTCCGTGAGCGCGGCGCGGCGAGCGTCGTAGCCCTCGGCTTTGTCGTCGTCGGTCGCCTCGCGGAAGCGCATCCACACGTCGCGTCCGCTGTCTTCAGCGCAGAGGCCGCAGTTGCTGGCGAGCTTTGGCGGGATGGCGTTCGTGATGACGCTGAACTGACATTCAGGGCATTCGCCGTAGTAGAATTGCGCGCTCATTCGTGCGATCCTTTCATGTTGTTGACGGCGTGACGCAGGGCAGTCATTCGCGCTTCCCAGCGCCCGCGCTGATCGGCCAAGGAAGTGCCCGGGTCGTCGTCATCGAGGATGCCTTGCGCGGCCTCCTCCAACACGCGCACCCTCTCCCTCAGCCCCTCCGTGTCTGGTAGGGATGCGAGGTAGGCGGTGACGGCGGCGCGGGCGTCTCTCCGGTAATAGTCCTTGCTGGTGCTGGCCTCCCAAGACACCCCTTGTTGATTACCCCACGCGATGCCCCAAAAGGCTTTCGCCGCAGCCTCCAATGCTGTCTCATCCACCTTCACGTCAGCCATTGGTTTGACCCTCCAGCGCGGCGGTGAATGAGGCGAGGGCGCGGAACGTCTCTCCGTATGCTTGGCGACTGGCGGTCGATATGTTCGACTGGTCGAGATACAGCGCCGCGCTAAGCTTGCTTGCAGCCTCGATACACGCCAGCGCAGGACCCATCGCGTTCTTTGCTGCGGCGATGAAGGCGGCGTTGGCGGCAACCGCAGCGGGCTCGTGCCACTTCCCATCCATGAAGGTATTCGACCGGCATTCCACCTCTTCGCCGGGCGAACACAGCCAACTCTTGAACGTATTGACCACGGGCCAATAATGCTCGGCGTCTGCGGAGTTGCGCGCGTAGATTGTCCCCCAATCTGGATGCGGATGTCCGAGCTGGATGGCTCGCTCCGCGCGCACCCACTCTCCCGGCGTCGCCGCCTCCAGCAGCGCCCGCAGTCTTGCTATTGCTTGGGTGGGGGTGGTCATTGGCTTTGCTCCGGGGTGCGCGAACCGGGCAGGCGCGGCCTGTACGGGATCGGCTCAAGCGCGATGATTTCGGCGGCGATCAGATACGGGTGCAGCCACTCTTCGTATTTGTCGTCATCGTCCTCGAACTGGCAGGTATCGCCGCCAGCGTTCGTCATGACGATGCCGGTTTCGGCGGTGCCCTCGGCATAGAGTTCGCAGGCGTATCGGATGACGTCGCAACCAGCCGTGTTGCCCTTGACGATCTGCTCGACGGTGAGCCGATAGTCCCAGCACCCGAACGTGAGGCGCACAGTCTTGTTGCAGGTGTTGCCCGAGTAGTTCACATTGGGATCGAAACTCAGCACGCTCATTTCATCGTCCCTTCCTCAATCCCACGCACCTGGATTTCCCGCCGCTCATCAGCGCACGCGATCCGCACCTTTTGCGCGAACTGTTCCAGCTCACTGATGGCCCGAAGCTCTGCGCGCACCTTTGCGGCTAGCGCTTCTCCACGGGGAGGATTGCGGCCCATGAGAGCGGCGCGGTGGGCGCAGAAGTCGAACAGCTTGCCCATCACTTCGGCTCCCCTGCTAAGCCGCAGTAGCCGCGACGGGTTGGCGAGCTATACTCAGCAGCAGAGCCGCCTTGCTCGTTCAGGGTAGCAGGATCGGACCAGCGCCACGACATGCAGCGAGAAGCGATGCAAACATGGTCGCGCAGATCAACCGTCTGGCCGGGATTGAACCCGCCTCTCGGGTTTGTGTGAGACGCAATGACGTGCGGACACCACTTCGTCTTCGCTTCTTCTTCAGTGAGGGCCATCACGCCACCCCTTCTTCAAACAGCATCCGATCAACCCGCGCCTGTGAGTTCTCGCGCAGGCCCGCGTTGCGTAGGCGATCAACCTCGGCGTACACTTCGTCCCAGCCGCTCCAGCGGTTAACTTCGCGCTGGCGCTTTGCGGCTCCGAGCTTCAGTTCGTAATCCAGGCGCGTCTCACGCCGGTACGGGTCGAACGTCTCGACGGCCTCGCAGGTGCAGTTTGCCTTCGCCTCTTCTGCGCGCTCGATGTATGCTCCCATGGCTTCGATGTGAGCGACACGCATAGGGGCGATGGCGTCGTAAGGCTTGCCCGTGTAGCGCTCAAGAATGTGAGCGATGCTGGCGCGGAGATCGTTGGCGATTGAGGTGGTCACTTGTCGTCGTCCTTCGTGGAGGTGAACATTCCGATGATGGCGCCGCCCGCAAAGAAGGTGGCGAAGACCGCGCCAGACCACAGGCCCGCAGACGTGACGGCTTGCTGGAAGCCAAAGCCCGCAACCATGTGCCAAAGCGTGATGGCGGTCGGCAGGGCGATCACCGCCCACAGCAAGTAGAAGCGGAAGCCTGGCTCTTTCTTCTTGTCGCTCATTGTCCTTGTTCCTCTGAGAGAGCGCGGTCGATTGCAGCGTCACGCAGATCATCCGCATCCGGCCCGTAATCAGCGTCGGGGTTCTCCATGATGTCGGTGATCCAGGCGTCTTCTTCGTGGTCCGACATGGCGTCAGGCTCGCCATTCGCCAGCTTCACGCTGATGACTTCGACCTCGCCGCCGTAGGCTTGGTAACAGCGCTCTGGCGGGCCAGACGTTTGCGCGGCGAAGTAGGGCGATTGCGTGTAGGTCACGATCACGCAGTCTTCGTTCTCGCGGTAGAACTTGCGGGTGCGGATACGGTCGCTCATGCTTTCACCTTGCGGTTGGCGCGGGCCTTGTTCACAGTGGCGATGAGGGTCCGAGCGGCGAGACGTGACGGCGCCAACGCGTCCATCAGATCGTTCGCCCAATCCTCTGCTTCTTGCTCGCTGACGAACTTCTTCGACGGCAGGAAGTCATCGAGGCGGTCCATTTCGGAGTAGACCTGATCGCAGAAGCGCAGCAGTTGCGATTCCAGCATGTAGGCGCGGTCGTCAGCCTGATCGCTCTCAGAGGCGCGGCCGAATATCGGATGTTCGGGGATCACGCCGCCACCCGCGCTTCAGCTTCGATTTCCGAGAGCGCTTCGAGCCGGTTCAGCGTCCACATGTGGCGCTGCTTGACGGAGGCCAGAGCGCCGTAGAACTCTGTCCGCGCAACCGCTGCGAACAGATCACGGTGAGGCTCTGAAACCTTGAGCCCAAGCGCATCGAGGATGCCATCCATCGACCCCTCGAAAACCTCGCACATGGCTTCCCATGACATGCCAATACCGGCGTCGTGGGCGTAGCTGGACAGCGCCTCAAGAGAGGCGAGCTGCTTGGCGGCGAAGGTCTGGGCCAGTTGTTCCAGTTGCGTGGTCATGTCAGGCTCCGGATTGAGTGGTGTCAGGCGACAAACGAGGCGGCGTAATCGCCAGTGAAGCGCTCGGTGCGGGTGAGGGGAGCGGGCTGAAGGCTCTCGATTGCGCGGTACACGGCGCGGCCCGGACGCTGATCGCGTTCAGCGCGGCGGTTCCACTTCCAGCGGAGCGCCACGGCTTCGTGGCCCTGTCCGTGATTGAGCAGCCACGAGTTGCGGCCATCGTGGGTCGCCGGAAGCTGGAGGATCAGACCCTCCGCCCATTTCTGTCCGTCGCTCGCCATCTCTCGTCCCTCCATGAAGCCGTGTGGGGCTGTCTATGGGAGGAGTTATAACCGGTGCTTTTTTATACCGCAAGGGGGTTGGTAGAAAAAAGTACCGAATGTATGGTGGGTCAAAATTAGGAATCGACCCGCCATGCACCACGTCCAAGACAAACCCGAGCGTCAGGCGCTCATGCTCCACTTGCGGAAACTGTGTGCCACCGCTGGCATTCCGCCGACGAAAACGATTGCGGGGCTGGTGGCGTACCTGGCCGGCCGGCCGATGACCCACGGGCAGGCGCTGGACTGGTTGGCGGCAGACATGGCGGCTAATCCGCCAGTGCTGCGTCGTGAGGCGAGAAAGCCCGAGCCTGCCCCTGTCGCGGCCCCCAATGGCCGGAGAGGGCGCAAGGCCAAGCGCAAGGCCGCAGAGAAGGCGGCGCAGGCGGAACGAAGCAGGGAGGGCCACAGGCGCAAGCTGGCGCGGGATGCGGCGTTCATTGCGCAGGCGGAAAAGCGGATGCTCAAGCATCGCGGAGAAAAGCCAGCGCCGCCAAAGAAAACCGGCAAGCAGAGGCGTTGGACGTTCTACAAGTCGGCCGCGTGGCTAGCGCTGCGCGCGAAGGTGTATGAGAAATACCACGGTAAATGCTGCCTTTGCGGGCGTTCTCACCGTGATGACGGCGTGAAGATCCACGCGGACCATATCAAGCCGCGATCCACGCACCCGCTGCTAGAGCTGGTAGAGGATAACATTCAACTGCTGTGTGAGGACTGCAATCTCGGCAAGAGCAATCGGTACGAAACCGATTGGCGCCCTAAGCCTTCTTGTCCTTCGCCTGCTGAGCCAAATAGCGGGCATAGTTCGTCAGCTGCGCGCGCCTCTCCGCATCGAGGCGAGGCATCAGGCTGATTGCCTCGGCAACATCTGCGCTCTCTGGCTGGTCCGCGTCGCCGGTTCCGTGAACCAGCCATTCCGTATTCGTCTTGAGCGCGCGCGCCAGTTTTTGCAGCGTGTCAATTCGTGGGTTCTGGGTTTTCCCCGAAAGGATCGCCTGCACCAGATGGGTATTCGGCCCTACTTCGAGAGACACGGCGCGGGCCGAAGTCTTCAGCGCTTCGATGCGGGCTTGGATTCTGGCGGCGATGCTCATTGGTATAAAATCGCACCACCCCACAAAATGCCCTAGGTAGAAAAAAGCACTTGCGGCGGCGGTGCATTTATGTACCATACCCGCATGAGAAAGCCGCGCCCCAAGAAAACAACGCCCTCCAAGGTCGCGAAGAAGACGCCGCCCAGGCTTCCGCTTCCGCCGGAAATCGCGGTGTTTGTCGCCCGTGCGGACGCCGTTCGCAAGCGCGCAAACATTTCCCGAGCGACCCTCTCCAAGAAACTGTTCGAAAACCGGGCTGGCGTGATCGACAACCTCGCAGACGGTTACGGCTGCAACATCACCAATTGGATCGAAGCGCAGCAAAAGCTAGCCGCCCTTGAGGCGGAGCTTCAGGCGGTGTCCGCGTGACGCCTGAAATCATCAATAGCGACAACGTTTTCGCGGGCCAGGTCTTCGGAAATCTGGACCTCGATCTCCTTAGCCTTGGCGAGCCAAGCGAGGAACGTCTGGTAGGTCGCGACGAACCGGATTTCGAAGACGACGGACCCGTCCGCCTGCGGCGCCGCCATCATGGTGCGGACGGTTTTGGACGTGGTGTCCAAGATATACCCACCGCCAAGTTCAACGTGTTCGGCCAATTCCACCCCCTAAATATCCAGACGGATTTAAATCCTGTTCTGGGAATGTTCTCCTATCACCAGCCCGAGTCAAGCGCCGTCAAGTTCCATTTCGTCGCACTTTGTACGGTAGCAGCTAGAACTAGACCCGCGTGCAAATCAATTGCGCGCCGCAACAATTCGCACAACAACATCAATTGCTTAGTGTGCGAAACAGGCGCCGACTATCGTTCACCCGCGCGAGAGTTTCGCGGAATCCCCCATTCGCGCTTCGGCGCAACAGAACGTGCCGCCGCATCTGTAACCAACGGACATGCGATGCGCGGCGACCTCGCTGGGGTCATGTCCGGAGGCAGTCAGCCGCTACCCTCAGAGCTGAACGCGAACGCCGTAAGGTCTAGGCGTGACTGCGGGGAGAGACCCGCATCCAATTCTGCTGGGCTAGCTCACGGAGAGCACCCGATTGTTAATCGGAAGGCGGGCGTCTTAAGCGCATCGGGTTCAACTCCCCCGTCCAGCATCACCCATTCCGCACGCTCTAAGTCCCCCACCGTGAGCGCGCGTGACCCTGCCGTCCCGTCCACACCCTACCCCCCAGAGGCCGGGACGGCAGGAAGGGGAGGCGCGAATGGGTGAGCGCACGATGATCGGAAGCTCGACCTTCCTTGCCGCTCTCATGATCGCAGCCGCTGGCGCGCGCATGTCCGCAGAGCGCTCCGTCGAAGCTCGGGCAGAGCCGACTACCGACATGGCGCCGACTGAGCCGCCGCCTCCCGCCAATCGCCAGCAACGCCGACACGCGGAACGCATGGCCGCGAAAGCCGCCCGCCGAAAAACGACCGCCTAAACGAACGGCTCCCCGCGCTAACGGAGAGCCGCCGAGAAATGCCAGCACAACCACGGAAGTTGAGGTTCCGATGTCGAACGCCGACCCCGCTAATCTAGCCCCCCAAAGCGACAAGTCCAATACGGTAGCGCACACTCTGGATGAGAGCGCGCTTGAAGTTGCAGAAGTTGCGTTCCAGCAGGCCCGCGCTCACGAAACTGGCGAAACGATCCTCCACATAGGGGGAACGAACCAGCGCGCACTCCGCGCCGCTATCTCATCCTACATCGCAGCCGCCGCCCGCTCCGCAATCAATCGCGCTGGGAGTGGACAGTGACCGCCCTCTCAGCCCCCGACACAAGCGACCTCCCGCTTTTCCAATTCGGAGGCCGTACCTACGAAGCCAAGCTAGACGCCCAACGCCTCGGAGCCCAGCTCACCCGCGTGCTTCAGGCCATGTCCGATGGACGCTGGCGGACCCTCTCCGAAATCCAGGCCCGCATCCTCGCCACAACCAACAAGCGCGATCCCGAGGCCAGCCTTTCCGCCCGTCTCCGTGACATTCGAAAGCTCTACGGAGAGCCCGCCATGGAATCCCGCCGCCGCCATGAAGACGGCGTGGACGGGATCTGGGAGTACCGGTCGAACGTGGTGCTGGGCCAAGAGGTGGCCGCATGAGCGTGGCCCGCCGCAAAATCCAGATCGCCAAGCCGCTGTTCCGGGCAATCTCCGGCCGCGCCAACCAAGATCCCGGTGGCCTGCTGCCGGATGCACACGAACAGCGCCCACCGGAAACTGAACGCCGCGCCCTCGACTTGTACCAGACTGGCGAGCCCGAGGCCATTCGCGGCCTGCTGGCGCTCGACGGAAAGCGTATCCATGAGCTGGGCAAAGTCTGGGAGCCCGCCGCAGGATACGGCCACCTGTCGCGCGAGATCGAGGCTGTTGGCCTCCCGTGCGCCGTCTCCGATATCGCAGACCACGGCTGCCCCGGCGTCGCGGTTCAGAGCTACTACGACTACACCGAAGCGCTGGCGCCGGCCATCATCACGAATCCGCCCTATGCGGAAATCAACGCGCGTGACGGACATGGCCGCTGGCTGCGCCACACGCTGAACATGCCGGGCTGGCGCTACGCCGCATTCCTCCTGTCCTGGGACTGGCCCGCCGCTCGGGCGAACGGACTCGGCGCGCTGCTCGACGCGAACCCGTTTTCCTACTGCTACCTGATGCGCTGGAAGCTGGACTTTACGGGCGAGGGAAGCCCGCCGCAGCGCAACGCTTGGTTCATCTGGGATCGCGACTGGACCGGCAAAGAGCCTGCCTTCCGCTTCATGAACCGCGACAACGACTCGCGACAGTCGGAGATGTTCGCATGAGCGAGATCCTTGATCGCGCCGACGAACTCCGCGCCATCGCCGCCAAGTGCGACACGCTGCAGGACTTCTGGAAGGCCACTGGCTGGAAGGACATTCAAAGCTGCCACACGGCCAATGAGGTGCTGGGGCTCAATCTCCCCGTCATCCGCAAGACCAACCGTGGCGAGCCACGCAGGGCCGCGCAGGCATGCCCCAAGCCCACAGGCAAGGGATCGAAGCCTGCGAAGGGGGATGCAGCGTGAGTAACCTTCCATACTTCCCGCTTTGGGTTTCCGACTACGAAGCCAAGACGGCCCATCTGTCGTTTGAGGAAGATGGCGCCTATGGCCGCCTCCTGCGCCTTGCTTGGACGTGCCCAGGTGGAACGCTCCCGCATGACGACGCTTGGCTGATGCGGCGGCTGCGCGCGACCGAAGAGATGTTTGATCGTGTGGTCCGCCCCGTCCTCAAGGAGTTCTTCAAGGTTCGCCGTGGCCGGTATGTGAACGACAGACTTAAGGAGGAGTTCGACAAGGCTTCGGAGAAAACTGCGCGCCGCAAGTCAGCCGGTAAAATGGGTGGCGAAGCTAAGGCGCGGAAAGAAAAGGAATTGGTCGCTAGCAATGCTAAGCGTTTGTCACAGCAAACGCACAGCAAGTTAGAACCAAAACCAGAATCAAAACCAGTTGATGATCTGACACCCGCGCCAGCGTTCGATTTTTCAGACGTTGACGGAAACGACCTAGACCAACTCGAAGCAGCCTGCCGCAAGTGGGCCAACGGCGCTCTGGCGCCAACGGCGGGACCGATGGTCCTTGCCCCCATCGTCCGCCTTCTGAAGCCGCACAGCGGCCCCGGCGTCACGATGGATGACGTTCGCACCGGGATCATGCGCGCCGCTGAGAGCCTGCACAGGCGCGGCGAGAAGGTCGGCATCGCCTATTTCGAGAAACCCATCCTGCAAGCGCGCGACCAGCGCCTGCGCCCCAATCCAGAACCGGAGGTCCCCAATGGCCGACACGAGCGTCCCAGCACGGATGGAGGACGTCCAGCCTATCGCGGTCGAGGACCATCTCAGGACCTCATTGGCGAGGCACTCGCTCACTTGGTTGGAGGATCGCCTGATCCCGACATCATCGAGCATACCGGACCGGTCCACGCTCGCGTCGCTGCGAGAGGCGTATGACCTCGCATGCGAACCGGCGGATCGCAAAACGCTCAAGTCCTGGCTGACCCTGTTGTGGGCGGGGACCAAGAAGCAATCGAGCATGGGCGATCTAGTCACGGATCAGGTTCTGACGGTCTACGCCGTCGCGCTCGGCAAGTACCCGGCGGACCTTGTTCACAAGGTGCTGTCCACCTGGACCAGCACGCCAAAGCCCAAGGACGCACACCACTGGTGGCCAGCGCTCGGGGAAATCGAGGACGCAATCCGTGGCCCGGCGGATACGCGGCGCATGATCAGGGACGGGCTCAAGGAGTGGGACATGGATAAGGGCAAGCACGTTCGCCTGTCGCAGCTTTACCGCGAGTTGGCGGTTCTGGAGGGCGGGGACTTCACCTTCCACATTCGTGAACTGATGCACGCGAGCCGAGAGGAACAGCGGGCAGGCATCGCCAAGGAAGCCGCGCGGGTCCGCGCTGAAATCTACCAACTGGAAGGCCCGAACACATTCGCCCGCGCCGCTGGCGACAACTGAAGGAGACCTGACGTGCTGGACGGGATGGGAATGATTGACTGGACTGCTGTGGAGTTCGACTGCGCGCCGCGTCCGGTGGCGCTGAAGGCCAAGCCGTTCGTGTCGTGTGCGCAGATCAAGGCGCGCGTGGCGAAGCGGTACGGGATCACGGTTGCGGATCTGGAAAGCGGGAGCCGCAAGCGCCAGTTTGCGCGGCCCCGGCAAGTGGCGATGGCCCTGGCGCATCGCAGGCTTACCCCGCTTGGGTATTCGCTGAGCATGATCGCGAAGAACTTCGGCGGGCGTCATTACTCTACCGTGCTTTTCGCGTGCAAGAAATACGGGTTCCAGCCTGACCCGGTGATTTCGGAGCGTGGGCGTCAGAACCGCATGGGCGCCCGCAAGCTGGAGCGCGCAGCATGAGGGACAGCGACGCATTTCAAAGCTGCGCGTTCTGCCGGCGTCAAGCGGCGCGGGTGGATGAACTCGAAGAGACGGTGCGCCAGCTTCGCGCCGAACTCAGCGCCATCGGTTACCGCGCTCCGAAAGAGTTCGGGCTCACCACGTCCGAGGAAACCATGCTCGGAATGATGCTGCAACATGATCGCTTCGTGTCGGCAGAGTGCCTGTTCGATGCCATCCCGCACATCAAGGACAAGGACCATTTCGACTCGTTCAAGATTATGGCGGTCCACATCTCCAAGATGCGCCGGAAGCTGTCCTACTATCAGATCGTGATCGAGACGGGGCGGCACAAAGGCTGGCGTCTTCGCCCCGATGCTCGCGAGCGCCTTCGCAACTGGAACGTCCAGCGCGCGGAGGCCGCATGAGCTGGGAACAGATCGGCATCGTAGCGCTAGCCGTCGCAACGCTCGTCCTATGCGGCTGGCTTTTCATCGGCGTGCTCAGGAAGAACGAGGGGAGCGACGAATGACGACGCTCCAAGCAGTCTCGGCCGCTGTGGTCAGCGTGATCATGATGGGAGTCGGCTGCATGATCATGATCATCGGAGTGATGCTCTTTCACCATGTCATGACGTGGCGCCCATGAGCGGCTGGCAACCTATCGAGACGGCCCCGACCAAGGGCTCGCAGCAGCTCATCCTCGGCCACGCAGAACAGCGCTGGATCAGGTTCGGCCGATACTACCCCGAGTTTCGCAAGTGGTACTACAGCGGCACGAACGAGCGGCAGCAATACTCCGAAACGGAGGGCGGCGTTCCAACCCACTGGCAGCCGCTTCCCGAACCCCCCACCCCCTCTGACGGAGCATAAGACCATGCGCGCCGGACGCCCGAGAAAATCCATGGCCCCCCGATTCCCCGGGGGGAAAGTTGACCGCCGCGCAATCTCCAAGGAGGTTGCTGATCGGATGGAGCCTCGCGGCCAGATTGGCCACGACATCATCGAACCAAGCCCGCTCGTAACTGAGCGCCGGATCGCCCTGCTGGGGTCTGCGAGCGCCTTGGGTGAGCTGGAATGCCCGACGACCATACTACGCTCCAAGCTGGACGAGGACCAGCGCATCGCTGCGGAGATGGCGCGCACAGCCTACCAGCGTTATGCTGCGGCTTCCATGCACCCCCGCGTGGTCGCCGGCCAGCTTCAGGACTTCATCCAGGGCTCGGGCGGATCGGGAATGCCCGTCGAAGTCGCAGAGCGCGCCACGGCGGAATACGAGCAGCTTCGCCGCGCCATCCTGCGCGAGGTTCGTTTCCGGTTCCGGTTCAATGCCGGAAACGACGTTCCGGCCAGCGCCATCGCCCGTCAGGCATGGCGGGAAGTCCGCCGCCTGATGCAAGGGGAGATGCCGCGCAACCTCCACGCCCTGAAACTCGGCCTCGACGCCATAGTTGAACACAGGAAGATCGAGCAGCGGGAGGGCATACGGACGAATACCGCGCCTTATCTCGAAAGGGCGGCTTGACCTTCGCTGGAAATCGCCGCAATTTCCGAAATACAGGGTGCGGTGTCGCGCCCGCACGCAAGATATTGATTGGCCGCTCCATAACCGGGGCGGCCTTTCTCATTCAAGGCTGGGGCCATGGAAATCGCCATTTTGCTGGCGCTGCTCTTTGCAGCCCCTTTCGTGGCCTATGTGGCCCGCGCGTTGAGAGGCTAGGGGCGGGGTGGCCTTCACCGTCCCGTTCTTCAAGCCTCACAAAGAGCCCCTCTTCAACGAGGCCGGGGTAAGCCCCGAGGATCAGGCCGCACTCGACGCGGAGAAGCTGTACCTCTGCAAATCGGGCGAGCTGGCCCACATCCTCGATACCTGGGAGAGGCTTGAGGATCGCGAGGAGCAAATCCGCAAGCTGATGGGGCCGAGGCTCCGCAAGCGCTTCGACTCGGGAATTACCGAGTTCGACCTTCACCTTCAGGAAGGCGTCATCAGCCTGATCTTCCGGCATGACGCACGACTAGGGGGAGGCCCTGACAACAACGCCGGCTGGGCGAGGGCGACAATCACGCTGGCCCTGTTCCGCGAAGAGTTCGCGCCGCCGCCGAAAGTCTCGGACTGGACCCCGGAATTGCCGCTGCAACAACCCGTCACAGCCGAGCCGCCAAAGCAAAAACCCGAGTCGAAACAACCCACTCCGGGCAAAGCCACGCTGGCGCGCAAATCCCCAATTCGGACAGGCAAATGATCCGCACGGTCGCAAAACTCCGGGCGCCATGGTGGGGTGGACAGGCGAAAGTCGAGTTCGTCTCCAACTTCCGCCGCATGAAGCCCGAACACCGCATGTCCCTGCTCAACCAGTGCCTCAAGCAGATGCGCGCTGAATACGACCTCGCAGAACAGCACCACAGGATTCAGGTTCGGGACGAAGACGCCCGCAACGCTGAAGCCATTGGACGCCGCGCATGAACCGCCCCCGTCACGCATCCCCATTCCGAATATACGCATTCATGGCAGGCATCATTGCCCTTGCCGTGTTCATCGCGCTCCCGGCGTTCAAATAGCGCCAACCCCTTAAAAGCGCCGGCAGTCCGCCTGAGAGCGACGCGGCGTCACCAATTCAACAAGCGAGGACGTTGTGAGCGCTATTCGCAGTGCATCGGCTAGCTTCACGCGGCCCAGCAACACCACGGCATATGCCGCTGGCGATCTTGTGGCAAACAACACCACCGCTGGCAGCGTAACGCCCATGACGTTCACCTTTCCAAGCGGGCGCCCCCTCTACCTCACGCATTTGAAGCTGCGGAAGACGCAGGACACTCTGACCAGTGCGACCTTCCGTCTGTGGCTGATGACAGCATCACCCACGGTCACGAACGGCGATAACGGCGCGATTGCCGGGACGTTTCTATCTACCCTGATGTGCGAGCCCATCCAGATTGACGCCTTGGCGACCCTGACTGGTGGCGGCGCAATTGGATCTTCGCTGTTCACGCCCGGCCTGATCGCGCTTCCTCCTATTGCCTACGGTCTTCTGGAGGCCACGGCCGCCTATTCGCCCGCCAGCGCTGAAGTCTTCACGGTCGAGCTGATCGGAGAGGGCCTGTGAGGATCAACGGAAAGCCAGCAAGCGATGCTGGCGCGCTGACCGCGCTTGTTGCAGCCGATGGTTCAACTGGTGGGTTCATCAAGGATAGTCAGGCGGGAAACCTCCCTGCCACGGCCACCAACGACAGTGCATCCGCCGGTAATGTTGGCGAATACATCGAGTCCATCATCCTCGCTGCTTCGCGGGTCACGCTCACCAGCGGCACACCAGCCGACATTACCAGCATTTCCCTGACGGCTGGAGACTGGGACGTGTCCGGCCTGATGTGGCAGCAATTCGGAGCGGGCTCGACCTGCTCCTATATGGCCGTCTGGGTATCCGCCACGTCCGCAACGATTCCCACAGCCCCGGCAGGCGGCCTGACTCAGCTGCAGGCGACGATTACGGGAAACAGCGCACTGGCCACTAGCGTCGCCCGCTTCAGCCTCGCCAACACAACTACGATTTACTTCAGCACCATTCAGGGTTTTGCCGTGAACCCCATCGGGGCCTACGGCATTCTCCGCGCCCGCAGGGTTCGCTGATGAACATCATCGTCACCTGCGCGGAGGCATTCTCCCGCTTCATCCGCTGGTGTGAGCGTTGAGCGTTGCCCGCACAGGCGCAGCGCTGCTGGCGTGCCTGCTGATCTCCTGCGGCGGTGGAGGCTCTGTCTCAACCGCGCTCGATCCGCCCGCCCAAGGACAAAGCCCGCCACCAGCCCCGCCGCCCCCAGCGATCAGGGCAGAGACGCTTCCGGTGGCTGGCAACTTCACGCCTGCCTTTGACGCAGAGATTACCCGCCTCTGCGCGACGCCGAACGACCGCATTCTAGACCTGACGGCAGGGCGCTACGAGTTCCAGACCCCGCCGCGTCCCATCCCGTGCGCCGTTGTTCTCCAAGGGCAGGGAATAGGCGCAACCTACATCGTCCGCACATTCTCGGGCGCCAACCTCTTCGAGTGGAGCCGGGGCACGGACCACGGCGGCGGCGGCATCAAGGACGCCTCCATTGCCAGCGCCCAGAATGCTACGGGCGGGGCGGCTATCAAGCTCACGGCCACGCCTGACACCGACGCAAGCGTCAACTATTTCAACCGCCATTCCTTCATTGCCCAGAACCTTCAGATCGGGCGGGAGAGCGGGATCAACTCAAACTGGGAATATGGCATCTGGCTAGACGGCAGCCGCAACCCCGAGAACCAGAACGGCATAGCGCCTGGCATTCGCAGCGTTGCAATCCGCAACGTGACGGTCTCAGGCACGCGCACGGCCTCGGCCCTGCTCGACAAGGCCAAGGGCTCGAACATCGAACTGGACTGCTACATCGCGCTAGATGGGTCCCTGCAGGGCATCATCATCCAGAACATCTCGGAAGGCACGCGGATCGAAAGCCGCAACTGCCTCTATCAGATGGATGACAGCTCTAGCTGGGTCCAGCTCAACGGCACACGCACCGAGGCCAAGGCCGGCAACCCCACGCTTCTGCCGAGCTGACACGCACAAGAGACCTTCACGACCCACAGCGCTCGTGGGTGTTTGAGCGCCTGAACCCCCAGGAAGGATACCTCTATGCCCGCCCGTCGCCAGCATCTAGCCCGCAATAACGAGGTCCTGACCGGGCTCTCGCAGATGACGCCCACCGCCGCCCGCGCTCTTGGAGCCGCCGTCAGCGAGAACGCCAACACCATGTACTGGACGACATACGTCGCCACTGTCACCGTCGCAAACGGCGCCACGACCGGCAAGGAAGCTGCTATCGGGATGCCGACCCACTTTCACCCCGTCGCCATGGCGATTCACTGCACGGTCGCTGCAACAAACGCCTGTTCGCTAACGGACGTTGGCGATGATGCTGACACCGACAGCTATTGCGATGGCATCGTCACCAACGACCTGACTTCCACGGGCTTCAAGGGCATCGTCGGCTGCAACGGCGTCCGTGGCAACGGCGATATCACCGGCGGCGTTCAGGTCGCCACCACCACGGCGGATGAAGTCGAGATTGTCGTCTCAGCCGACCCTGGCGCCACGGGCGTTACGGTTCGCCTGACCTTCTTCGGCATCCAGGCCGCCTAATGGCATACGTCCGCCCCATCATCCGCGTTCGCGAAAACAACCGGTTCATCGACCGTGGTTGCTATTTCGACGCGGAGATGGGGCGGCATGTCCTGCAAGCCACCGACCTTGAAACCCTCAAGGTCACGCTGGACTATACCGACATCCTCGACAGTGCGACGATCACCGTCACCACAAACGCCAACGGGCTCACGGTATCCTCATCCGTGTCGGGCGGGGTCGTGACCCTCACCCTTTCAGCCGTGGCCTCTGCGGGAGACCTTGACGTCACCACCACGTTCTCGGACGGTCGGATCAGACAAGACTTCCTCCGGGTCAAAGACCCGTCAGGCTGGGCGCGTGACGATTACGGCCTGGTCGCGGTGAACACATGAGCGATTTTCTCAAGGAACTCGAAGCCAAAGCCTACGCCCTCGTCTCGGACGAGATCACCCTCGACCTGTTCAAAGCATGGTATGTCGGAGCCGCCGCCAAGCGCTCGCAGCCCCAACCCGAGCCCACAAAGCGCAAGGACGGCGAGTTCTCAGACTATTACCAATCCCCCTATGAGCCGATGGACGATGATATGCGAGCCCATCATCGCAAGCTCATGGGCGAAGGTGACCAGTGACCCGCCGCGTCTTCGTCACCCTCACCGATGAACAAGCCGAACAGCTTTCATGGCTGGCCGATCACTACGACTGCGACGTAACCGAACTCACCCACGAACTCCTCATAGACAGCATCCAGTTCTGCCAAGCCCAAATAGAGGCTGAAGCCTGCGAGCAGATCAGAATGCTCATGGACGCGCCGGCGATGGGAAGGGCCTAGCAGGAGCAATCTTGCTCAATACGCGCTCCAACGCCGCGCAGACGATTCATCCATTCCAATAATCAGCGTTCAGGTATCGCCCAAGCGCGGGCTGAGACCTGGAGACGAGCAAGATTGTTGCATACGAGTGAGAAAACGCCGTGCCAGCACCCGAAGGAAACCAGTTCTGGAAGGCCCGCAGTTCACACGGCCGCAAGCCGATCTTCGCCAACCCCGAGGAACTGCAGGAAGCCTGTCTGGAGTACATCGACTGGGTTGAGGCAAACCCGCTCTACAGCACGGAGCTGACGACTTACCAAGGAGCCAGCAAGCTTGAGCAGGTTCCCAAGATGCGCCCGATGACAATCAGCGGGCTCTGCATCTTCCTCGATATAGATCAAACGACATGGCGCGAGTACGCCCGCAAAGATGGTTTTTCCAGCGTCACAACGCGCGTGGAAGAGATTATCCGCACCCAGAAGTTCGAAGGTGCGGCCTCAGGCTTCCTGAACCCCAACATCATCGCCCGCGATCTGGGCCTAGCAGAGAAGATCGATGCCGAGCATTCGGGCAAAGGCGGCGGCCCTATCGCAACCACGTCAATCGACGCCAAGAAGCTCAGCAAAGCCCAAGTCGAAGCGCTCGCAACAATCCGTCTACCAACCGACAGTCGCTGACGTTCTCGCGGCCAGACAGCATCTGGCCCGTGAAGACGTCAAATGGTTCGCCCGGATGGTCGATATCCCGACTGTCCCGGTTTCGGCTGATGTGGAGGAAGACCGGTTCGAAACGCTGGCCATCGACGCGCTCGCGCTTCATCACGATATCCTGCTGGACAAGCTGCAGGCTCTGGCTGACGGATCAATCAGGAACCTCATGGTCCTGATGCCGCCGGGCTCGGCCAAGTCCACGTATGTCGATGTGGTCTTTGTCCCGTGGTTCATGGCGCGCGAGACCCGCCGCAACGTGATCCTGACGAGCTACGGCTCGGACCTTGCGAGGAAGCAGGGCAGGCGAGCCAGACAACTTGTGCGGTCCAAGAGCTTCGGGAACCTGTTTCCTGGCGTCACTGTCTCGCAGGATTCGAGCGCGGCCGATGAGTGGAGCCTGACGAATGGCTCTGAATACATGGCAGGCGGCATCCTGTCGGGTGTGACCGGCAACCGCGCTGACCTGCTTGTGGTGGACGATCCAGTCAAGGGCCGCGAGGAAGCAGAAAGCGAGACGATCCGCAAGAAGACGCGGGACGCCTACATTGACGACCTGCAGACCCGCCTCAAGCCGGGCGGGCGGACAATCATCATCCAGACCCGCTGGCACGCTGACGACTTGGCCGGCGGCATCCTGCCCGAGAACTGGTCAGGCGAAAGCGGCATGATCCGCTGCAGGGACGGTCAGGACTGGTATGTCCTGGCTATCCCCGCGAAAGCCACGAAGCACGGCGATCCGCTTGGGCGGAAGATTGGCGAATACCTCTGGCCGGAATGGTTCGGGCCTGATCACTGGGCGAAGTTCGAAGCCAACGCGCGCACATGGTCGAGCCTGTTCCAGCAGGTTCCGTCACCTGAAGAAGGCACCTTCTTCCAGCGCGGCTGGTTCAAGCGGCATTCACGGCGCCCCGAGGTCTACAACGTCTACATCACCAGCGATTACGCGGTGACGGAAGGCGGGGGCGACTACACGGAACATGCGGTCTGGGGCCTGGACCCTGATGACCGGCTGTTCGCACTGGACTGGTGGCACGGCCAGACGAGTTCGGACATCTGGATTGAGCGCCTGCTTGATCTGGTGGACCGCTGGAAGCCGCTCTGTGTGTTCGGTGAAAAGGGCGTGATCGAGAAGGCCATCCGGCCGCAGCTTGAACGCCGCATGATGGAACGCAAGGTTTATTCGCGGATGGAATGGCTGCCCTCGATTGCCGACAAGGCGACGCGGGCGCGCTCGTTCCAGTCCCGCGCGGCGATGGGGCTTGTGTCCCTGCCTGAGACTGAAGACGGAGAGCGCGTATTGTCGCAACTGCTGACCTTCCCGGCTGGCAAGCATGATGACGCCGTTGACGTGTGTTCCCTCATGGGCGCCGCGATTGATCAGGCGCATTCGGCTATCGCCAAGCCTGACACAGCACGCTCGCGCGGCAACTCCGGCTATGCGCCGGCCAATTCTGGCGGGGGCGCTTCGTGGAGGATCTGAAGCCCGCACAAGCGGAAGCCCAGCCCGAAGAGTTCAAGGGCAAAGGCATCGAAGCCTACAAGCGCATGTTCTCGCGGGCCGAGGAAGCCTGCACGGAAGCGCGCAAGCTGGCCCACCGCGACCGCGACTGGCACGACAACTTCAACGATGACCAGTGGGACGGCGAAGAGAAGAAGGTTCTCACCCAGCGCCGACAGCCGATTGTCACGTCCAACCGCATCAAGCGGAAAGTCGGGTTCATCTGCGGCATGGAGCAGAGACAGCGGAGCGATCCCAAGGCGTTCCCGAGGAACCCGGAAGACACCGACAGCGCCGATATCGTCACGCAGGTACTGGACTTCATCGAGACAGAAACCCGGTTCGACAACATCGCGAGCCAAGCCTTCCGCGACATGGCCATCGAGGGCATTGAAGCCTGCGAGGTCATCGTCAAGGATGGCGACCAGATCGAGGTCAATCAGCTTCAGTACGACGGGTTCTTCTATGATCCACGGTCGAAGAAGCGGGACTTCTCGGACGCCAGATACCTCGGCTATCAGGACTGGTTCGATGAAGACGACGCCTTCGATATGTTCCGCCAGCGCGCGGAAGACCCGAAGGAGCAGGAAAAGCTCGACCTGGAACTGCGCTCCAAGCTGGAATCCAGCTACGAGGAAGGCGCGCAGGACGAGGGATACGAAGACAAGCCCTATTCGATGTGGGGCGATGAAGACCGCAAGCGCATCCGCATTGCCTGCATGTACTTCAAGGGCGAGCGCGGCGTCTGGTGCTATGTCTACTTCACCGGCGGCGGCATCCTGAAAGAAGGCGTCAGCCCGTATCTGGACGACAAGGGCCAGCCTGACTGCGCCATCATCGCGGCAAGCTGCTATATCACCCGCAAGAACGAGCGCTTCGGCATTGTGCGGGAGATGATCAGCCCGCAGAGCGAGATGAACTACCGCCGCTCCATGGCGCTGTTCCTCATCAAGCAGAAGCGCATGTGGCAGCGCGCCAAGGGCATCCTGCCGGATGATGCAAGCGAGACGGTATCCCGTGCTGACGGCATCCTGACGGCCAATGGCGTGCAGGGTCAGGACTGGGGGTTTATCGACTCCGCACAGGAGATTGCCGAGAACTTCAACCTGCTGCAGGAGGCCAAGGGCGAAATCGACGTCCAGGGGCCGAACGCTGGCTTGCAGGGCAGGGGCACTGAGGATCAATCCGGCCGCGCCATCATTGCCCAGCAGCAAGCGGGCATGGCCGAAGAGAACGACATCTTCGACACGCACAACGACTGGAAGGCGCGGGTCTACCGGGCGAAGTGGTGCAGGGCCAAGCAGTTCTGGACGGAGCCCAAATATATCCGCATCACGGACGAAGAGAACGCGTTCAAGTTCATCCATCTGAACCAGATGCAGCCTGTGGTTGACCCGATGACGGGCCAGCCGCAGATCGACCCCGCGACAGGTCAGCCAGCGATGCAGGCGGTTCCGGGGACCGAACTGGCGCGGATGGACGCGGATATCATCCTGCAGCCCGCGCCCGACTCGATCACGCTCCAGCACGAAGAGTTCACGCAGCTTGCCGACATGGCGAAGTCCGGCGTCCCGATCCCGCCTGATGTGCTGCTCGAAGCCTCGCAGATCAGGGACAAGACCAAGCTCGCCAAGCGCATGAAGGAAGAGATGGGCTCACAGGCCAAGCTTCAGCAGGCAGGCCAGCAGATCGAACAACTGACGCAGATGCTGGAGCAGATGAAGCAGCAGCTTGAGCAGTCCGGCGGGACAGACAAGCAGATGGAAATGGCCAAGCTCCAGATGGAGGCCCAGAAGGAACAGGGCAACGCGCAACTCAAGGCTGCGGAGCTGGAAATCAAGAAGGGCGAGCTGCAGCTGAAGGGTGAGGAAATCAACCTCAAGCGCGGCGAGCTTGGCATCAAGGCGAAGGAATCGGAACTGAAGCAGGCCGATCTGGCATTGCGCCAGATGGAGCTTCAGACCACGACGCAGCTTCAGCGTGATCAGATGGCTCTGTCTCAGCAGCAGGCGGCGGAAACGCGGATGGCGCAGCAGCGACCGCAACCGCAACCAGAAGCCAAGCCCGACCGCACGTCAGACGCTCTGGGCAAGGGCCTCGAAGCGCTGGCCGCTGCAATGACCAAGCCGAAGTCAATCGTTCGCGGCCCTGATGGCCGAGCCATAGGGGTTGAATAATGTCAAAATCAAATACATGGGAGAACGAGCTTCTCCTCCTGGTCTTTAACAACACCGCCGCCGCGCTGATCGGTGACGCATCCGGCTTGCAGCCGTCGGCTACAGCTGGCTCGCTCTATGTCTCGCTGCACACGGGCGATCCGGGCGAGGCTGGCACGCAGACCACGAGCGAGTGCGCTTATGGCAGCTATGCGCGTGTGGCTGTTGCGCGTTCAGGCGCAGGCTGGACGGTGACTGGCAACGCGGTGACAAACGCTGCGCTTGTGCAGTTCCCGCAATGCACGAGCGGTTCCGAGACGGCGACATACTTCGCGATTGGCACGGCATCGTCTGGCGCGGGCAAGGTGCTCTATCGCGGCGCGCTGTCTGCCTCGCTGGCGATTTCGTCGGGTATTCAGCCGCAGTTCGGCGCGGGCGAGATTGACGGCACCGAGGACTGATGACCGCCTTCCGCTCATTCAAGGAGCTGATCGACGCCGAAGAGGCTGGACAGGCCACGGTGTTCGGCTGGCGGAAAGTCCCGACGCAGACGACCGCATCGGGTATCTGGTTCGACCTGTCGATGAGCCCCGGCAATCCGGTTCCGAACTTCTACGCGGCGGCTCCGCTGATCGGGAAGGCGTTGGCGCAATCAACTGACGGCGGGCTGTTCCACGGGGCAGCGCCGGGCGGGACGAACACAAAACACCTTCGCCGCATATTGGCGATGACGGTAACGACCACGGCGGTTCCGCTGCCCTGCATCCTCTGCGATTACCTGCTGTACTATCCGTTCGTTGATATGAGCGTCACGGACCTTCAGGAGATGGTCGTCGGTGACGCGCTGCCTCGCTATTCGACAGGCGCGGGTGTGCGGATCATGGCGGTTGAGGTGGCCTCTCAGATCGGCGGGGTGAGCTTCAACGTCACCTATACCAATTCGGACGGCGTTGCGGGCAGGGTAACGCCCAACGTGACCTGCAACACGCAGACGGTGAACGGGACGATCATCACCACGGCGCCTGCGACGGTTGGATGCGCAGGGCCGTTCCTGCCGCTCCAGGCTGGCGATAGCGGCGTGCGCTCGATTGAAAGCTGCACGTTCATCACGGGCGACGTGGGGCTGATCACGCTGGTGCTTGTGAAGCCGCTGGCCTCGTTCTCGATCTACGACATTACAGCGCCTGTTGAGCGCGACATGATCCTCGACGGCGTTCAGCTACCCCAGATCAAAGACGACGCTTACCTCAATCTGATCTGCTACCCGAGTGGCACACTGGCCAGCGCGCAGATCATGGGCACAATAGAAACGGTCTGGAACTGATGGCTGGGTTTAGCTCCCTCGATTCGCTAGTTAGCAACGTCTCCAACTCGGGGAAGTTCTACCGGGCTGACTGGAACAAGAACCACGCGACGGGTGGAACGGTTGTTGCGGGAACGTGGCAATCGCTTGCGGGCGGGGCGGGCAATCCACCGGCCAACACGGCGTTTGGTTCGGGCGTCACGCTTGTCCAGAAGCCGCTGTATGACATCGGCACGACCCATGGCGGCATTCAGCACGGCGGCAACATCGGCGCAGCGGGCGACGGCTACAAGGTTCTGCTCAACGCCAGCGCATTCACGGCGGCGGCGACGACCGTGCCCTGCGTGCTTCAACTTGTGGACCTGCTCAGCTACGCGACGCTGACCAACGCGACGATTTCATCGGCGGGCACAAAGACGCTGGTGAACACGGAAGCCGTGACGTTCACGTCTTCATCCGGCCTGCTCATGACCACGGTGGCGGATTACGACACCTACACGCCGTGCAGCTTCACTACGGCTGGTGTCCTTCCTACGGGCATTGTGGCGGGCACGATCTACTGGACGATCCGCGTCACGGCCACGACCTCACGCCTTGCAACGTCGCTGGTCAACGCGGTTGCGGGTACGGCCATTGCGTTCACGGATGCGGGCACGCCGGTCAACACATTTACCGCGCGCCTGCCGCGCTACTCGGACGGCGCAGGCGTTCAGGCATATCTGACGGCATCGACCGCAGGAACGGCGGGCACGGGAACGTTCCAGCTCACCTACACGAACAGCGCAGGCACGGCCTCGCGTGTGACCCCAACCTCGCCAGCCCTGCCCACCAACACGGCGGTTGCTCCCTTGCTGACGGTTCCCTACAGCGGCACAGGCTCGGGCAAGTTCGGCCCGTTCATCCCGCTCGCTGCCGGGGACTCTGGCATCCGCACATGCCAGAATATCATCCTCGGCACGGCGGGCGTGACCACGGGCGTTTATAACCTCGTGTTCGCCAAGCCGCTCCTGTCGCTCCCGATCACCACTCTGGGCGTGGCCTCAGAGCGCGATCTGGTGAACCAGCTTCCGTCCATGCCGCGTGTCTATGACGGCGCGTGTCTGGCGTGGATGATCTACGCGGGCTCGGCCATCCCGAACAACTCCAGCTTCTTCGGCCATCTGGACCTCGGCTGGAGCTGACATGCTCTGGGGCAACTACAGCGTCCTCAATAAAGGGCCGGGCCGCTGGCTAGGCGGCACATCGACGGCGCACGCTTCTGGCGTTGGATCAGCGCAGGTCAACACCCGCGCCAACTGGGGCAAGACCGGCGCGAGGCGTAACTTCGCCATCACGGAGTATTCGACCGACGCTTACGAGCTTGCGTCCATGCCGGGAGGTTATGGCGCACGCGGCTGGCTCATGCCGATCACGGCGGGAGGGATATCTGCCCACTCGACGGCCAACGGGCTTGCGGCGTTCTCGGGCTCGATTGCTGAAGGCCGGAACCTCGCAGCCACATTCGCAGGTGTCGCAGCCTTCACCGGCACGGGCCAGCTTGTCGTCTCGGGCTCGGGCTCGTTCGCAGGCGTTGCGGTCTTTGACGGCAACATCATCGCGGCGCTCGCAGCGTCAGGAACATTCGCAGGCGTTGCGGACTTCGCTGGTACGGTACTCGCCAAGGGCAACATAGCGGCCTCGTTCACAGGCGTCGCAAGCTTCGAGGCGATCCGGTACGCGACGGGGTCCATGTCGGGCAGCTTTGCGCCGCCAGTGACGCTGGAAGCTCAGGGCTTCAGTGCCTACCTGCTGGACACGGAGATTGTAGAGACGGGCCTCACACTGAGGCAGGCGCTGCGTCTGGTGACAGCGGCGACGGCAGGCAAGATCAGCGGCGGCGGCACGGCGACCATCACGATCAGGAACGCGGTCGCGGATGGTGTGGATAGGATTGTCGCAAGCGTCACGTCTGATGGGGATCGGACGGCCATAACTTACGACCTCGACTGATGGCTAACTTCTTCTCAGCCGACTACTGGAAGGCGTTCTACTTCAAGGCGATGGGTGGGCAGGAAACTGCCGTTGATCCCAACGCCATGCGGGGCGTGTTCGCGGGCTCATCCTCATGGACGGGCACGCTGGACCTCCCGGCGGGCGCGATATCGGGAAGCTTCTCGGGGCTGAGCGATTTTGTGGGCGCGCTGACCTACACCGGCACTGCCGAGACACAGACACGGCGGCGTGGCGGCAAGGACGATGGCCGCAGCTTGTTCAGGCGGAAACGTCGCGCCTATGTGGAGTTCACAGACAAGCGCCTGGAGGAGATCAGGCGGCGCGAGCGGGAACTCTATGACGACCTGCTGGATGAGCCGCCCGAAGTCGCGGCGGCCGTTCAGGAGGCCCTGCCGCCTCCGCTGCCGATAGCCGAGCGCAAAAGCTTGCCGCCTGCGGTTGAGTATGACCGGGTCATGGCGCTGATGAATGCCAGCCTGAGCGCGCTGAGCGAGAACGCGACACGGCTTGCCAACGAACAGCTTCGCAAGCAGGCCAAGGCCGCCAAGGTTGAACTGCCCTCGAAGGA
>Ga0181343_1000241_pt1 | contig 26140 bp, 14 predicted proteins | sample Su13VDMLBSD_FD_130110 | JGI IMG/M metagenome (GOLD analysis project Ga0181343, IMG submission 130110) | Freshwater viral communities from Lake Michigan, USA - Su13.VD.MLB.S.D | ecosystem: Environmental > Aquatic > Freshwater > Lake | place: USA: Michigan | collected 2013-07-15
AAGAGGCGACGGATTGGGTTTTTGAGGGGTACGTCTGCTGTGGAGGACGCTTCGGGTTGTTTGACGTGGTAAACCCTCTGCACCCTTGCCAGGGGTGACCCCCACCCGATCCGTGCTACAATTCTCTCAGTTCCACCGATCCGATGGCATCTCCGATCAAAGTCCGCGACGCCCGCCGCCTGATCCTAAAGGCAGGCGCGTCGATCAAACCAGGTGGCAGTCACGACAAAGTGACCCACCCCGCGACCTCCCAGACCTTCCACCTACCGGCGCACGGTAGCAAGGGACGCCCGACTCTCTCCCCTGGGATGACTCACGAATTCCACAAGTTCCACGCCCTGCTGATCGCCGCCAAATCCGCCGCCTGACGTGGTAGGATTCTCTCAGTTCAACCGACACCGACCGATGCTCAACCCCATCACCGACCTGTCCTTCACCATCCGCCGCCCCTCCGTTGCGGTTGCCGCCCTGGAGATCTTCCCGCTGGCGGGCGTTGCCTTCGTTGACTGGCAGAGCGGGCACGAGTCTGCCCATCGCATCCGCCGCCGCGACATCGCCCGCGTCCTGGTCCCTGGCACTGGTCTGGGTTGGTTCGTCAATCGCTTCCTGGATCTGGCGAACCCGCTCTGATCCGTTCGTGGGGGGTGCCGTCGTGCCCCCCGATCCGTGCTACAATTCTCTCAGTTCACACCCCTCCGATGCGCCTCTCACCTGCCACCCGCCTTCGTGATCGCCAGACCGTCTGGGTTGCCTACCGCAACGATGGCAGCAACTTCAATGCCATCACCGACCCCGTGGGTCATCCCGCTACCATCTGGTCTGCCCAGTTCGCTGAGGCACACGCTGCCGACGTTGCCCGTTGCCCCATCAGCGGGTGGCGCTCTCAGCAGGGGTGACCCCTCCCCCTGCCCCCTGCGTTCGTTCGTGGGGGGCAGTTCGTTCGTTCGTGTTTGGCAGTTCATCGCGGTGGCGTTCATCGTGGCGCGGGCGCGTATAAAAACGCATAACTACCCTAACCTACAAAGTGTTACGGAAGGCAAGTAAATATAATACCATTAAATAAAAAAATTCCGGAACAATTTTTATATCTCATAAGGATTTACAAAAAAAGAGAGAGAATATAATAAGCATTGTTGAATATTAAAAATATTTTTTTCGCTATATAAAAATAAAATAAGGTTTTATAGATACGAAAATGAAAAAAAAATCCGCAGATATTTTTGAATCCATAGAGGTTGATCCAATTAGTGGAGACTATTATATCAAAATTCCAGAGCAAATTATGAATGAATTAGAGTGGTACGAAGACACTCAAATTCGATTTTCAGTGGAAGGTAATGAAGTAATTCTCTCTGAGAAAGAATAATTGACAAGACATACATAATAGAGTATGATACTGAAGTAAAAAAACCTTATCTTATGGCTAAAGGATTCACAATAAAGGCAAAAGCGCCTACACCTCAAATTCAAGAACAAGAATGGGATTATGAATTTGCAAAAGAGATGATAAAAGGAAAATCCATCGTCTTTTGCCTCCCTGGAAGAGGAGTTTCTTATACCTTCCTTAAAAGTTTCGTTCAACTTTGTTTTGACTTAGTGCAGACTGGAGCTAGTATTCAGATCTCACAAGATTATTCGTCAATGGTAAATTTTGCAAGATGCAAATGTTTAGGAGCCAATGTGCTTCGTGGACCAGATCAAGTTCCCTGGGATGGAAAACTTAAATATGATTGGCAAGTATGGATTGATTCTGATATTGTCTTCAATAGTGAAAAGTTTTTCCAACTTGTTTTAATGAATAAAGATATTGCTGCTGGTTGGTATGCAACCGAAGACGGACATACAACTTCTGTAGCTCATTGGCTTGAAGAAGATGACTTTAGAAGCAATGGCGGCGTAATGAATCATGAAACCGTTGAAAGCATTTCGAAGCGTCGTAAACCATTTACAGTTGACTATACTGGATTTGGATGGGTATTGATTAAGTACGGTGTTTTTGAACATTCGGAAATGAAATATCCTTGGTTTGCACCGAAGATGCAAGTTTTTGAATCTGGTAGCGTTCAGGATATGTGTGGAGAAGACGTATCTTTCTGTTTGGATGCAAAGGAAGCAGGATTTGAAATTTGGTGCGATCCTCGTATTAGAGTCGGGCACGAAAAAACAAGAGTTATTTGATTGAATGTCTAACAGACGCTATAATATTCTATGTAAGGGGATAAAAATTTACAATCACCTTACAGAAGAAGAATACTTCGACGTAATGGAGGATCTGTCAATAGAATTTTATCAGACAGGTTCTCCAAATCCTGAAGATCTTGAAACTGAAATTTTATTGGAGAAAACTAAATGGCTGCAAAATCAAAAGTAGGTCTAAATAAGACCTCTTATATTCCTGGTCCTCCTAAGAAGTCTCGTCAAGGAGATGGTGGTGGAACTAAATACGCCCCTTCTTCTCGTAATAAAGCTCGCAAAAAGTATAGAGGGCAAGGAAAGGGATAAATTTAAACAAAGAGTCCAGGTATCTCTCATATCTGGACTTATTTTTTAAATTTTTAAAGAAAATAAATAGATTTTTACTAAAATTGAGTTGGAACAGTTTTCAATGGGTAAACACCTGCTTTTAGAGGTGTATAATGTCAATTTTAATCTTTTAAATGACTCTATTTCTCTTCAGGAAGCGATGGAAAGGGGAATTGGGAGAGCAAAAATGACAATTTTAAATATTTTTCAACATTGCTTCTATCCTCAAGGATGTACGATTGTTATTGCTCTTTCTGAAAGTCATGTTTCTTGTCATACTTGGCCTGAAAATGGGTGCATTGCAATTGATGTATACACTTGTGGAGATGGAAATCCAAAATTAATTGCTATTGAGTTATTAAAATACTTAAATTCTGACAATTATTCGCTAAGAGAAGTATATCGTTAAATAGACATAAGGAGATAGCAACCTCCTTTATAAAAGTTCTGTTTTATTCACTAAAACAGGAGCTCAAATGTCGAATTTACCCGTAGATGGAAATAAAGAATATATGCATTCAATGTGGGGGACTGATAAATTAATTACTGATTATAGTCCAGAACCTACTAAAAGAGTGATTCAAGAAATTATGCACGATGTTGCACCCAAACATAATTTTAAAAATCAACTTGATTTGCATGAAAAAATTAGAAATGATGAAGATTATGATGATTGGGAATATGGAACAGAACCAAACTATGGATCTTCTTGGAAATCAACATAAATAAAAAAAAGTTTCTATACAAATGGCAATAACTAGGATATCTAGATCTTTTAAAGATATTAGTCTATCCTTTGAACCACATCCAATAACTAAAGATTTGCCAATTTTAACGAATCAAAACGCAATTATTCGTGCTATTCGCAATTTGGTAGAGACAATTCCCAGTGAAAGATTTTTTAATCCTTTACTGGGATCTGATATTAGAAGAAGTTTATTTGAATTTGTGGATTTTGGTACATCTTCAATTATAAAAGATCAAATAACAAATACAATTTCAAACTATGAACCAAGAGTTGATAATGTTGAAATTGAAGTTGAACCAAGTCCAGATACGAATGAGTTTAATGTTACCGTAATTTTTAATATTATAGGTCAAGAAGTTCCAGTACAACAATTTTCCTTCATTTTAGAGGCGACTAGATAAAATGCCTTTTACAAAGTTTGCTAATTTAGACTTCGATCAAATTCGAACATCTATTAAAGATTATCTTCGTTCAAATTCAAATTTTACTGATTTTGATTTTGAAGGATCAAATTTTTCAGTTTTAATTGATACTCTTGCATATAACACATATATTACATCATTCAATGCTAATATGGTTGCAAATGAATCTTTTTTAGATTCTGCAACCCTAAGAGAAAACGTAGTTTCTTTAGCAAGAAATATTGGATATGTTCCAAGATCAAAAACTTCCGCAAGTGCTGTTGTTTCTTTTTCTGTACCTGCAAATAACTATAAGACACTTACTCTACAATCTGGTCTTGTTTGCAAAGGAACTACAAAAGGATCTTCTTATCAATTCTCTGTTCCAGAAAATATAACATCTACCGTAGAAAATAATATAGCATCATTTGAAAACATTACTATAAATGAAGGCACTTTTTTAAAGGCAGAATTTACAGTCAATAATTCTACTAATCAAAAATTTATTTTAGATAATTCTTTTATTGATACATCAACAATTAGAGTTTATGTAAAAGGTATAAGCGATACTGGTATTGGGAAACAATATAAACTTGTAGATAATATTTTTGAGATCGATAAAAACTCTGAAATCTTCTTGATTCAAGAAATAGTAGATGAAAAGTATGAAATTTTATTTGGAGATGGAATTTTTGGAAAAAAACTTGAAAATGATTCCATAGTTACAGTCACATATATTGTCAGTGATGGTAAAAATGGCAATGATGTATCTGAATTTGCATTTGCTGGATCATTTAAAGGTGATGATGGAACAATTGTATCTTTACTGAATGGAGTTCAGATAACGACGATTGAAAAATCTAATAATGGATCTGATATAGAGAGTATAGAATCAATTAGATCATATGCACCTAGATTATATTCTTCTCAATACAGAGCAGTTACTGGTAGAGATTATGAAACAATTATTAAATCTAAAATCTACCCTAAAGCAGAAGCAATATCAGTTGTGGGTGGAGAAGAATTGGACCCACCACAATATGGTAAAGTAATTATTAGTATTAAACCTCAAAATGGAACTTTTGTGTCGGACTTTGATAAAGAGCAAATTAAAAATAAACTGAGGCAATATTCTATAGCTGGAATTAATCCAGAAATTATGGATTTGAAAATTCTTTATGTTGAGATTGATTCTGCGATTTATTATAATTATTCAAAGGTAGATTCGCCAAATAACTTAAAAACTAGTATTATTAGTTCTTTAAATGAATATTCTAAATCAATATATTTGAATTCTTTTTCTGGCAGATTTAAGTACAGTAAAGTACTTCAAGTAATTGACTCAACAGATTCTGCAATTACATCTAATATTACGAAGGTAAGAATTAGAAGAGATTTAAAGGTAAACATAAGTTCTCCAACTCAATATGAAATTTGCTTTGGAAATCGTTTCTATGCAAATTCAAAAGGGAAAAATATTAAATCAACAGGATTTAATATCTTTGGAGTTTCTGATTTAGTATATCTGACAGATGTTCCAAATTCAGATTTAAAGAGTGGTATAATTTCTGTAGTAAAAGAAAATACTTCACCAAATTCGAGTGGAGAAAAATCTGAACCTACCATAGTAATTCAATCTGCAGGAAGCGTCAATTATGAGACTGGAGAAATAATGTTGGGGGTATTGAATATAACCTCAACTGTTTTGACAAATAATATTATAGAAATACAAGCATTCCCAGAATCTAATGACGTAATTGGATTAAAAGATTTATATCTGTCTTTTGATGTATCAAAAAGTAGAATAAATATGGTAAAGGATGTGATTGAATCTGGAGATGATTCATCTGGTACTTTATTTTCTGGTAGCGAATATTACACATCAAGTTACTCTAATGGGGAATTAAAGAGGTCATAAAATGTTAAATATTGGATTTGAAACAAGAATAAAAATAACGGATATAGTAGAAAGTCAACTTCCAGAATTTATTACTAGTGAGAATCCAAAAACGACCGAATTTTTGAGGCAATATTATATTGGTCAGGAATATCAAGGTGGTCCAATTGATATTGTTGATAATTTAGACCAGTATCTAAAATTAGATAATTTAACACCAGAGGTTATTGTTGGTAATACTTCACTGGCAGAAAATATATCTTCATCTGCAACGACAATAAACGTATCAAGTACAAAAGGATTTCCAAAGAAGTATGGATTAATAAAAATTGATGATGAAGTAATTACTTATACTGGAATAACTACAAATTCTTTTACTGGTTGTATTCGTGGATTTTCTGGTATTACTGATTACACTAAAAATGCAAGTCTTTCGGAATTAATATTTACTGAATCAGAATCTCAAAGTCATTTACAATCTTCTGAGGTAAATAATTTAAGCGTACTTTTCTTACAAGAGTTTTATAAAAAAACGAAATATTCTTTAAATCCTGGTTTAGAAAGTGTAAACTTTACTCCGAATTTGAATATTGGTAACTTTATTAAGGAATCTAGAACACTTTATAGATCTAAAGGAACTGATGAATCTTTTAGAATTCTTTTTAATGTATTATTTAATGATGAACCAAAAATAATCGATTTAGAGAATTTTTTAATTAAATCTTCTACTGCGTCTTATGCAAGAAGAAAAATTGCTATTGCAGAGTCTGTAAGTGGAAATCCTTTAAATTTAGAGGGGCAATTAATTACAAAAACAACAGATTCGCAAATCACTGCAGCAATTTCTGAAGTAGAAGCAATTACTAGGAATAATAAAACTTATTATAAACTTTTTATTTTTGTTGGATATGATGATTCATTATCATCTATAACAGGAAATATAGATATCACTGGAAGTACAAAGAATTTAAACTACATTAGTCCGGGAAGTTCCGCAATTACAGTGGACTCCACAATCGGATTTCCTGAATTTGGAAAATTATATTCTGGATCTAACGTTGTAACATATACTAAAAAGACTATAAATCAATTTCTTGGATGTAGTGGAGTAGTTTCTGGAATATCTACAGCATCTGCAATTTATTCAGAAGATACTTACTATGGATATGAAAATGGAGATTTGAGTAAAAAAGTTGAAATTAAATTAGTTGGAGTAATATCAGATTTTAATTCAGATACTCAAATTTCTACCTCTTCCGAAGGTGAATATATTTCAGTAAAAAACATCGGAGAAAAAATTGAAGATCCAGATTCCAATCAAACTCTTAAAGAAGTATTTGCAAATATCTGGAATTATAATACTAATCCCAGATATCAAATTAATAAAGTTAATGGTACAAATAGGATTGTATTAAAAACTCCCATCGATAAAATTTTAAAAGTATCGGATAGGATTGATATCTTGTTGCAGGATTCGGAACAAATTGTATATAATAATCTAATTGTAAATAATATAATCAGCGGAATCGAACAAGAAATCGAAGTTAATAGTGAAAACAATTCCGCAATAACATTGAATTTAAATTCAAGTATAGATTATGAGATAAGGAAAAAAATAAGATTTGGTTCTATCAATAGTAATACAAAATCTTCTTTAGAATATCCCAACATATTTGCAGATATTCAAAATGTTTATAATGATTCTGATGAATACATGTATGTTGCATCAAATTCAATACCATCATATGAGATAAATGTACCAATCTTTTCATATGATTCCATTGGATTATCTGAACTTGTAAGTAATCAATCTGAAAACGCAGAATTTGCAAATATTGTATTTGCAAATGCAGTTTCGTTTATAACGGGCGATTTGATCTATTATAAACCATCCGCAAACCCAATTGGTGGATTGCAAGAAGGTAATTACTACATTGAAGTTTTGGCAAGTAAAACGGAAATTAGATTGTATATATCTAATCTTTTATTAGGATCTTCTAATTATGTAAAATTTAATAATTATACATCAGGAACGCATAATTTTACATTATTAAATCAAAAATCTAAAACTTTATCACCACAAAAAATATTAAGAAAATTTCCATTATCTCCAACAAATCAAACTGATGATTCTAATGCTACTGAAGTTGGATATATTGGGATGCTTTCAAATGGTGTAGAAATTTTAAATTATAAATCAGAGAATAAAATTTATTACGGACCTCTTGAAAAAGTGAATGTTTTGAGTGGAGGTGTTGGATATGATGTAAGTAATCCTCCACTTTTAGAAGTAGATTCTGGAAATGCGCTAGTTCAACCTATAGTTAGAGGATCGGTAGAAAAAGTTTATACTGATCCTCAAGATTTTGATATTGATGTTGTAATATCGGCATCAATGTCTGGAGGTAATGGTAGTGGAGCTTCTTTTGAACCAGTTATTGAAAAAAGGAATAGAAAGTTAAATTTTAATGCAAGAAGTATACTAGATGGAGGGGGTCTTAATTCTATTGATGAAACAATTACTTTTGAAATAAATCACGGATTGAGTGATGGGGAAGTAATTACTTATGATCCAAATAGTAATCCAGAATTAGGTATTGGTACATATAGTGGATCAAACAATAATAGTGGACTAACTTTAAAAAAAGGAACAGATTATGTAGCAAAATATATTAATGATGATACAATACAACTTTACCCATCAGTTGCAGATTATAGAAGTGGAATTAACACTGTAGGATTTACTACAATTAGTAATTCGGGTATTCATAATTTTTATACTTTAAGTAAAAATAGACTAATTGAAATAAAAGTTATAAATGGTGGTAGTGGATATGAAAATAGAAAACTTAGAGTTCTTCCTGTCGGAATTTCTACAGTAAATAGTACTGTTTTTTATAAAAATCATGGATTTAATGATGGGGAAGTAATTTCTTATGAATATCAAACTAACCCTATAGTTGGATTAACAACAATTAATCAGTACTATATTAAAAAAGTTGATGATGATTACTATAAGTTATGTGATGCTGGAATTGGTGGAACTTTTAGGGAAAATTATGAAAGAGAAAAATATGTAAAATTTTCTAGCAGTGGATCTGGATATCAAATTTTTAAATATCCAGATATAACTCTCAATGTTAGATACAGATCTGCTGGAATTGGAAGTACAGAGTTTACGGGTAGTATAGTTTCCACTCCCGTAATAAAAGGAGAAATAATTGATACTTATGTGTATGAAAAGGGAAGTAATTATGGTTCCTTTATTTTAAATAATCATAAAAAACCAAATATCATTGTAAAAAATGGTAAAGGATGTCAACTTTTACCAATTATAAACGATGGAAAAATTATTGATATTTCAATTTTAAATAGTGGAGAAGATTATTACTCAACTCCAAATTTAAAAGTAATTGGTGATGGCATTGGAGCAATTTTAAGACCAGTCATTGAAAATAATAAAATAACTGCTGTTGTTATTTTAAATTCTGGTTCTGGTTATACTCAATCAAAAACTGAAATTATTGTAGAATCTTCAGGAAAAGATTCATTATTTAATCCCCAGGTCAGATCTTTAACTGTAAATAATAATTTTTTATATGGAAGTGAAGTAACTAAAGAATCAAACTATAATTTACAATATAGTATTTGCTCTTATTCTGAAAAGATAACAGAGTTATTCAATGATTCCAATTCGAATCAACATTCTCCAATTATTGGATGGGCTTATGATGGAAATCCAATATATGGATCATATGCTTATGAGGATCCTAATAAATTACTACAAAATACACCAATTAAAAGACTGGAATCTGGATATATTTTAAATAGCAACAATGTTATAAGTAGACCTCCAACATCTCAATTTCCTTCTGGATTTTTTATAGAAGATTATGTATACAATGAATCTGGAGATCTAGACAAAAATAATGGTAGATTCTGTATAACTCCAGAATTCCCAAATGGTACTTATGCTTATTTTGCAACTACTAAATTAGATGTTAATCGAAATGTAGTGCCAAGTTTTCCTTATTTTATTGGAGATACTTATAAGTCTAAATTTGTCTCAGAAAATAAATTTTTAGATCAAACATTCAATTTTAATAATTCCAATTTAATTAGAAATACTTTCCCATACAAATTATTTGGTGAATATACTAGCAATGATTTTGTCATTGGATCTGAAGGAATTGCCAATCAAATTTCTATAGTTGATTCTGTAGAAAGTGATTCCATTGATAATTTTAATATTCTAAATCCTGGACGTAATTATAAAATAAACGATGCAGTTATATTCAATGATGTTGAAAATAATAGTAATAATAGTTTAGATGTAAGAGTATCTGAGATAGTAGGGGAGAACATAGAAAGTATATCTTCAAATAAAACGGAGTATAGCGATTCCGTATTTACTTGGATTGGTGATAATAAAATTGAAGTGAATACAATACCATATCATGAATATAACGACTTAGATTATGTTAATATATCTGGATTCTCTTCTAGTTTAAGTTTTTTAAATAAAACATATCAAATAGGGGTATCTTCTTATAAGTCTCATTTGATTCAGGCGATTCCTTCCACATTATCTGGAATTGTAACTGACATTTATCTATCAAATATTCCAAATAATGTTTCAATTGAAGGATATATTAAAATTGGAACAGAGACATTAAAAATCCTAAATGTTTTTGATGATGAAAATGCTATTAGAGTTGTAAGATCATCTGGAGTTGCTTATACTTCAACAACAAGAGTTGACTTTTTATCTAATAAATTTGTCATTGAGAATAATACCGAGTATTTTGATTCTAAAGTAAATAGAATTGTATATTTCAATCCAAATCAATCGATTGGTTTGGGAACTACATCTGGCAGTGGATCTTCAAACTCTTATAAGGTTGGAAATTTAACGAAAAATATATTTGTCCCTACTCAAGCAATTTATTTACCAGATCATAAATTTAACACAGGGCAAAAAGTAATCATAAGTAAAAGAATTTCTTCAAATTCTTCAATAGGCGTAGCAAATACTTCTTCACAAACCCCATTTAATATACTATCTGGTATTACTACAGAACAAAGAGTTTATGTAATTAAGAAAACTGATGATTATATTGGCATAGTAACTCAAATAGGACTGACTACATCTACAAATGGTCTATTTTTCCTGAATAGTGGTTCTGATGATTACCAATATTCATTTAGATCTGAATATAATCAAATATTTGGAAATATAGAAACAAATAATGCAACCATTTCAGTTTCTACTAGTCATGGGTTGTCCAATGGTGATATAATTAAATTATCCGTCATTTCTAATAATTTAACTGGAATAGGAACATCTTCTTCTATAAATGTTAGTTATGATTCTGTTTATGAGAGATTAGTAATCAATCCGATTGATTTTACATCAGGATCGATCAGTACGATAACAAATCAAATAACATTACCAAATCACAATCTTGTTACTGGAGATAAAATCATATATGATGCACAAGTTGTTCCAACTGGATTATCTACTGGCATATACTATGTTTATAAAATTGATAACAATAGAATTACATTATGTGAAACAATTAAGGATTCTAAAAATAATCCACCAAAAGTAGTTGATATAACAAATGCTCCTTCATCAGCACATCAAATAAAAGTTATTAATCCGTCAATAAATGTTGTTAAAGGGGATAGTTTAGTATTTAATTTATCCGATCCTTCTTTGAGTGGTTATAAACTAAAAATATTCCTTGATAATGATTTTAAAAATCAATTTTCTCTTACTGGATTAACCACTACTTCTTCAGTTGTCAGTACTGGATCATCTTTAACTATAAAATATGATGATAGTATAGGAGACTTTTTATATTACTGCTTAGAAAAATCTGGATCGATCATTGCTCCAGATTCAGAAGTTACAAATTATTCTCGTATTAATTTTGTCAATAGTGTTTATACTGATACTTACAATATCGTAAGTACAGGAAATACTACGTTCAAAATTAATTTAAGAAAAAATCCAGAAAGAAATCAATATAATCAATCTAATACTAGAGTTTTAGAATATACCACAACTTCAGAAAGTGCTAAAGGTGGGATCTCGAAGATCAAAACAATTTCTTCAAAGTCTAACTTCAAAAAGTTACCAATTTTCGATAGTACAGATTCTGTAGATGGCAATGATGCTTATATTTTACCAGTATCAGATTCTATTGGTAAAATTAAAAAAGTTAATTTATTGAGTAGTGTTTATGAGTATTCATCAGACAAGACAATTAGGCCAGAAGCATCTATTTCCAATTTAGTTACAATTAAAGACGCTTTTACTATTTCAGAAATATTAATTCTAGATGGCGGAAAAAATTATGTTGTAGAACCTAATTTAGTGATTGTTAATACTGAAACTGGAAAGAAAATTGATTCGGGTTTAATAACTGCAAGTATTAGATCTTCTTCAATAACATCTGTAAATATTATACAACCTCCAAAAGGTATACCTGATTCGGTAATTGAAATAAAAGCAGTTAATAATACAAATGGTGTTAGGATATTAAGTACATCACACTCATCTGGTATTGTTACTTGTACTATAGTCACTCCTTTAAATGGATTTACCATAGAACCTTTTGCTCTTGGAGATAAGATTTTTGTTGAGGGTATTCAATCGAATGGTGGTGATGGGTTGAACTCTGAAAATTATGGATATGAATTTTTTACAATTACTAGTTATTTGAATGGAGGATCTTCCATTCCTAGAGTTTTAACGTTTGCTGGCGTTTCAACTAACGCTGGAATTCCTGTAAATGATACGGGACAAATTATAAATTATAATAATTATCCAAAATTTTCACTAGTAAAAACAATTTCTAATTTTATACAAAATGAAAATTTAGAAGTTAGTGACGATGGAAGCATTTTCACAGCAGAAGATTTAAAGATAATTGAATCAAATAAATCTTATGTTAAAATTTCTGGTTTATATCGCTTAAAGATAGGTAATTTAATTAGAGGAGTTCAATCTGGAACGATAGCTACGGTAAATAAAATTGATAATTCTTTCGGATATTTTAACATAGGTTCTTTTTATGATTCTTTGTCAGAATGGAAAGATGATATTGGAAAACTTAGTCAGGATAATCAAGTTATTCCAGATAATGATTATTATCAAAATTTATCATATTCGATCAAGAGTAGACAGACTTGGGATAATATTGTAAGTCCAGTTAATTCTATTTTACATCCAGTAGGACTTAAAAACTTTTCGGATACTGAAATCATTAATAGTGCTAGTGTTGGCGTATTAACAACAAAGACTAAGGAAGAGTATACCACTGTTGTCAATAAATTGGTGAGTGAAAACAGAGTAGATACAATTAATGATTTTGATCTAGTTATTGACACAGAAGTTTTTAATAACAATTCCGAACTTTTAAAGTTTAAAAATAAAAAACTTGCAAGTTTTATTGAATTAAGAACTAATAGAGTTTTAAGAATAGATGATATAAGTGATAAATTTAATATTATTGATGAAAGTGATGGGTATGAATTAAAATATCAGAACATACCTATTTTTATGAAAACTTTTGATCCAAATGATAGTGAGATATTAAATCTATCTACTGGGGTATTTAAAATTCAAAATCATTTCTTCAATACTGGAGAAGAATTAATTTATAGACCAAATGTAACATCTGGATCTTTAGGAATTGGTACAACATCAAACAATGTAGGAATTCCAACTAATATATTACCATCTACAGTTTATGCAATTAGAATTGATAATGAATCTTTTAAAATTTCAACTCGTAAAGATTATGCATTGGCAAGTCCTGCAATTGGAGTAACATTTACTAGTGTTGGTATTGGTACTCTTCATGAACTTGAAATGTATAAATCTACCGAAAAGAGCATTATTACAATTAATGATGTAGTACAGAGTCCAATATCATATTCTTTACTATCATATAGTGTTAATACTCCATCTGGAATAGGTTCTACATCTTCAGTATTTGCTTTGAGTGGCATTGGTTCAATTAGTCCATATGATATTCTCAAGATTGATAATGAATATATGAATGTATTGAATGTTGGTCTTGGGACAACTTCATTTGGTCCCATAACTTTTTCTGGACCATTTTCCTTGGTTGAAGTTGAAAGAGGTTTTGTAGGATCTAGTGCTTCCACACATTCAAACTCATCAAATGTGTATCTTCATAAAGGATCATTTAGAATTAGTAAAAATAAAATATATTTTACAGATTCATTACAAACTACTTTAGATAATGAAGCATTTTTTACTAACAGTGGAATTGAACCTTACATTTCAGATTTTACTGGAAGAGTATTCTTAAGAAAAGACTATACTACAAATAACATTTTTGATGATATTTCTCCAAAATTTACTGGAATAGGTCAAACATACCGAATAACGGTAGGTGGGGCAAATACATCTGGTGTTGGAAGTACTGGTGGAAATGGTTTAATTTTTATAAATGGTATATTCCAAACTCCAAGAACTCCAAATAACAATGCAGAATCAAATACAAATTATTCTATATCTGATGATACTAATGCTGGTATAACTAGCGTTGTGTTTAATGGAATTAGATTAGAAACTGGATCTTTGTTTATCAGTGAAAATGATGTCAATATGAATGAATTGCCTAGAGGTGGAGTAATCGTATCTCTTGGATCTACTGCAGGATTGGGATATGCACCTTTAGTTGGTGCTTCAGTAACTGCAGTAATTGGTGCTGGGGGATCTATAACTTCTATTTTAGGTTATTCTGGATCTGGATATAGAAGTCCAGTTTCTGTAGCAGTTACTGAATCGGGACATTCTGGAACTGCTGCTAGTGTAAGTGCTTCTGTCGGTCTTGGTGGAACCTTATCGTTTACCGTAGTTAACGGTGGAACTGGTTATACTAATCCAATTATTTCTGTTCCATCCCCAACATACAGTAATCTTTCAGTAATTGGAGTATCTCGTTTGGGGGTAGGAAATACTACCGAATGTGGTACAGGATTATTACTAGATCTTGAAGTCAGACCCAGTTCAAATGTTGGAATAGGTTCAACACTGTACGAAGTATCAAATTTCAAGATTGTTAGGAATGGTTATGGATTTAGAAAAGGTGATGTTATAAAAGTTGTTGGTTTAGTTACTGATGCTAATCTAGCAAATCCAGTTTCAGAATTTAAATTAGAAATTTTAGAAAGCTTCAATGATTCATTTTCTGGATGGCAATTTGGATATATTGATTATATGGATTCAATTAAAAATTATCAAGATGGTGTTAGGACTAGATTCCCGCTATTTTATAATGGAGAACTATTAAGTTTCCAGAAAAATGATCAAAATTCAGAATCTCAATTAATTGATATTGATGCTGTATTAATTGTTTTTATAAATGGAATTCTCCAACAACCGGGAATTGCTTATGAGTTTTCTGGTGGTACTACATTTACTTTTACTTCTCCACCAAGAAAAGAAGATGAAATTTCACTATTTGTTTATAGGGGAAGTTATGAGGATAGTTTCATAGTTGATGTTGATGAAACTATAAAAGTAGGGGATGAAGTTCAATCCATATCAAATAATAATTATTTGGGTATTACTACTTCACAAACAAACAGGTTAGTAAGAGAGATTTATTCTGCAGATACTATTAGAACTAATACTTATTTTCTTGATGGTATTGATCCTATCAACTATAAACCAGTAAGTTGGTCAAAACAAAAAGTTGATAAAAACATTGAAGGTGTATTGGTATATAAATCAAGAAATTCTATAGAATCACAGATATATCCAACAGCTAGAATTGTAAAAGATTTTTCTTCCAGTGATAATGTAATTTATACTGATAACGCAGAATTTTTTAATTATGAGAGAGATCAATTGGGTTCTTCTAATGTAGAATTTGATGCAATTATTTTTTCAGGGTCACTAAATTTTGTTTCAGCTGCTGTAACTGCAATAGTGGCAAATAATACAACAATTCAGTCATTATCTATTAACGATCCTGGAAGTGGATATGAAGGTTCCGAAGTGATAGTAAATATTTCAAATCCTTCTATAGTTGGATCTGCTATAACTGCATCAGCATCTATCTCTATAGTTAATGGATCACTTTCTACAGTAACAATTATAAATCCAGGTTTTGGATATTCAATTAGTGATCCTCCACAAGTGATAATTCCGTCTCCGCAAGTAAATTATGAACTTATTAAAGGAATTCCATCTCTAAGTGGTGTAAATGGTGCTTCTGGATATATTACGGGCATCCAAACTTCTGTTGGAATTGGAACTAACCTTGCACTCAGATTTACTTTAGAATCTCCAGGAAGTCTATCAGTAGGTGATATAATATTTGTGTTTGACACTAAAGTTGGCAACGGAGTAACTTCTATCGTAAGTAATAATTCCACTACAATTGGCGTTGGTACTGAATTTTTAAATAATATTTACTATGTAAATGCTTTTAATCCGATTTCAGGAATCGCAACCTGCAATATTAGATCCGATTCAAACATTATTGGGATATCAACATCTGGAAGTACTGTTGGTAAGTATTCATGGGGTAAACTATCTGGATTTACAAGATCAAATTCTCCAATTTCTATAGCAGTTTCTGGATACTCTGTTGATGTTGGACTGTCCACTTTCCCAATTATTCAAAGAAGAGGGATTGGTGGTTTAAGGAGAACAGGATCATTAAATATATAAAGATCTTTTTATTATGGTATAAATATAAAAAAAACAATATTCCAAATGGCTGCAATAGTAACTGATCAATTTAGAATACTTAATGCATCGAACTTTATAGATTCTATTAAGAATACTAATAATTCTTATTACATATTTGTTGGGTTATCTAATGCATCTGGAGTTGGATTTGGTAGAACTAGTGATTGGGATACGAATACTCCAAACCCTATTGACAATGTTAGTTACTTAAATCATTATAAGTCTACTATTTTATATGGTAAAAAAATTACAAGTGCTAACGTAAGGAGGGTAGTAAAAAATAATACTTGGGTTTCTGGACAAAAATATGAGATGTATAGAAATGATTATAGTGTTTTAAATCCATCTCCAGTTACAAATTCATTAAGATTATATGATGCATTATACTATGTTATTAATTCTGAATATAAAGTTTACATATGTATAGATAATGGTTCTTCTGGATCCACCAATTCTTCAAATTATACTGGAAATGCATCACTTATAGAACCAACACACACTGATTTTGAACCAGTAAAATATACTGATGGGTATTCTTGGAAATACTTGTATTCTATTTCCCCAAGTGATATTATAAAATTTGATTCTACTGAATATGTCGTAGTACCTAATGATTGGGAAACATCCTCAGATAATAATATTTCCGCAATTAGAAGTAATGGAGATTCTTCTTTAAATAATAATCAAATTAAAAAAGTTTATATTAAAAATTCTGGAGTAAATTATTCATTACCGTCACAGGCGGTTTATGATATTGTTGGTGATGGTTCTGGTGGAAAAGTTTCTATAGAAGTTACAAATACTAGCATAACAAATGCAACTGTAACTCAGGGAGGAAAAAATTACACTTATGCTGCTGTAGATTTAGGAACTAATAGTTTTGCTGCTAACCAAACACCAGCAGAATTAATTCCTATTATTCCACCTTCTAGGGGTCATGGTTTTGATGTATATCAGGAACTTGGAACAGATAAGGTTTTAATTTACTCTAGGTTTGACAATACCTCAAAACAATTTCCTATAGATTCTATTTTTTCTCAAGTAGGAATTTTAAAAAATCCAACAATATATGATGCTTCTGGAGAGAGTCAAAATATCTATACTTCTAATGACTTCTCAGCAGTTTATGCCATGAGATTTAATGAAAACACAATAATTCAAGAAAACACCATTGCAATTGGTGATAAAATTAGACAATCCGTTCCTGGTGGAACTGCATACGGTTGGGTAACTTCTTATGATAAAGAAACTAAGGTTTTAAAATACTATCAAGATAGATCACTTTATTATGGTGGTGCAACAAATAATGTAGATACTATTGGAATATCATCACAATTTTCTACAAACAATACTAATTTATCTTTTATAACTGGTGGTACTGTTTTAACTGATGGTGGTTTTTCTGCATCTGTTAGTTCATTTACTGGAATTACAACTACATTATCAAATAAAATAGTTAATTTGGGTGTTTCTTTTACTAATGGACTGGCTAAACCAGAGATAAATAATAAGTCTGGGGATATAGTTTACATAGACAATCGCCCAACCGTACAGAGAAGCACTAATCAAGTAGAAGATTTTAAAATCATTCTGGAATTCTAAGAAATGTCTCAAAAAACTAATCTCAACATAAGCCCATACTATGATGACTTTTCCGAAAAAGATTCGGGAGCTAGGGATAAAAACTATTATAAAGTCCTGTTTAATCCAGGAAGACCTATTCAAACTAGGGAATTAAATACACTCCAATCTATATTACAAAATCAAATAGAAACCTTTGGAAGTCATATCTTTAAAGAGGGTTCTTTAGTAATTCCAGGAAACATTTCTTTTGATAATCAATTTTACTCTGTAAAATTAAACGAACAACAATATGGTGTAAATATTAGTTCTTATTTAAGTGAATTCGTAGGTAAAAAGATTACCGGACAAATATCTGGCGTTACTGCAACCATACAGTACGTTCAACTAACAAATTCTGAGGTAGAATATCCAACAATTTATGTAAAATATCTTCAATCAGATTCAAATTTTGAAATAAATCCTTTTCTAGATGGGGAACCACTTTATGCGGATGAAACAGTAGGTACTATATCTGGGAATACACCTTTTGCAACTCCTATTTCATCTTCTTCAACATCTGTTGGATCTGCAGTTTCTATTGGCGAAGGAGTCTTTTTTGTTAGAGGTTGTTTTGTTAAGGTTGGAAAGCAAACAATAATCTTAGATTACTATACTAATACACCATCATACAGAGTTGGTTTACGTGTAGAAGAGCAAATTATAAGTGCAAAAGATGATCCTACATTGTATGATAATGCAAAAGGATTTACAAACTATGCTGCACCCGGAGCCGATAGATTTAAAATTTCTTTAACTTTAACGAAAAAACTGTTAACAGATACTAATGATACTGATTTTATAGAAATATTAAGAGTTAAAGATGGTGGACTTCAAAAATTAGAGGCAAGAACTAATTATAATATTATAAAAGATTATCTAGCTCAAAGAACATATGACGAATCTGGTGATTATTCTGTAATTCCTTTCCAATGTTCGGTTAATAATTCTTTAAATAATAGACTTGGAAATGACGGTATATTTTTTGATACAGAAAAAACTAATCAAGGAAATACACCATCAGATGATTTGTATTGTCTAAAAATTTCTCCAGGAAAGGCGTATGTCAGGGGATATGATATTGAAAAAACTGGAGTTGAGATTATTGACATAAACAAGCCGAGAACCACACAAACTGTTTCCTCAACAAATATTCCCTTCGAAATGGGAAATTTAATAAGAGTAAATAATGCAACTGGAGCAGCTAAACAAAAAGAAGTATTATATTTTCAAAATTTAAGAAAAAATAGCACAAATGTTGCAGCAGGAACAACTATTGGATCTGCAAGAATTTATAATTTTAATTTAACTGATGCTGCTTATACTGGAAGTAATACTAATTGGGATTTATACTTATATGACATACAGACTTATACTGAAATAACTTTAAATAGATCTGCATCTTCCACAGAAATACCAGCAACTTCTTATATAAAAGGAAAAAATAGTGGTGCGATTGGATATGCAGTTTATGCAGGATCAAACACTACTTCACTAGTTGTTAGTCAAACTTCGGGGAACTTTTTTGTTGGAGAACAAATTTTAGTAAATGGATCTGATTTATATTCATTTAGTATCTCTTCAATTAAAGTTTATACGCCAGAAGATATTAAGTCTATTCATCAACCAACATCTATTTCTGGATTTAATACTTCTTTCTTATGTGATACGCAACTTAATAGAATTCGTCGTCAAGAAATTATCACAATATCTGCTGGTAGTGGAGGAATAAGTACAGCTACTGTATCATCACCATTTTCATTTAGTAATATAACACCAAACAGTATAATTAGGTATCAAGTAGCAGGATTATCTACAGAAACTTATAATAGAGTAATATCAGTATCTCCCTCATTAACATCCATGACTCTAGCGGGAGTCAATGCTGTTAATGGAATTTGTAATGGATCACTTCCTACTACACAATTCAGTGGTTCATATTCTCTGGGAGTTTCTGCTATTAGAAATGAGCAAGAAGGATTTTTATATGCTGTGTTGCCAAATTCTAATATTGCATCAGTTGATTTATCCTCATCCACTATAACTTTTTCCGCACAATCAAATACAACATTTACACCAACGGCAAACAGTTTAACTGTAAATCTTCAAGATTTTGATTTAGGAACTAATTCAACCTTAGCAAAATTTGAAGCCTTTGATGAAGAAAGATATTCTATTTTCTATTCAAATGGAAGTATTGAAAATTTAACCCCAGATAAAGTTTCTATAAGTGTAAATGCAGATCAGGTTACTTTTTCAAACCTTAGTTCCAACACTCAAATAGCAGTTATAAATGCTACATTTGTTAAGAATGGAGTTCAAAGTAAGTCAAAACAATTTAATAAATCAAAAACTATCAATGTAACTTATTCAAAAGATCCTCAGTCTGGTACTGGTATTAATACTTCCACTAATGATGGATTAGTATATAATCAATATTATGGATTAAGGGTACAGGACGAAGAAATAAGTCTTAATTATCCAGATGTATCTAAAATTATTTGCGTATACGAATCTTTAAATACAAGTCAACCAGTTTTAGATAAAATTACTTTCAGTTCAGCAGTAAATGTAAACACTAATGTCATTATTGGTGAAAATATTATCGGAAATAATAGCAACACTGTCGCTAGAGTCGTATCAAAACCATCTGCAAATACTTTAGGTGTTGTTTACCTAAACAAAAATAGATTTTTACCAAATGAAACTGTAACCTTTGAGGAGTCAAATATTAATACGGATATATCTTCTATTATAAATGGAATTTATAGAGACGTAACAAACAAATTTTCATTAGATCGTGGGCAAAAGGAACAATATTATGATTATTCAAAACTGGTAAGAAATTCTGGAGAATCTTCACCTTCTAGGCAACTCTTAGTAGTATTTGATTACTATTCAGTTCCTTCCGGAGATAATGGTGATCTATTTACTGCAAATAGTTATTCAATACAGAGATTTTCTTCGGATATTGCAAATGTTGGTAGAAATAGGCAGCAAAGAGTAACTGATATTTTGGACTTTAGACCAAGAGTATCTGTTTTCTCTGGTTCTTCTTCATCTCCGTTTGATTTTTCATCTAGAACATTTGTAGATGAACCTAAGATTATAATGTCACCTAATGAAAGTGCTTTAATTGGATATGATTTTTATTTGGGGCGGATTGATAAGTTGTATCTTGATAGATATGGTGTTTTTTCTGTTATTCAAGGAACTCCAGCATTAGATCCAAAAGAACCAACTAAACCAGATGGTGTAATGGAAATAGCAACTATACTGTTGCCTCCATATCTTTATGATCCAAAGCAATCCAGTATATCAGTTGCAGAAAATAGAAGATATACAATGAGAGATATTGGAAAAATTGAAGATAGAGTAGAAAATCTAGAAAGAGTAACTTCCCTATCACTACTAGAATTAAATACACAGACTTTACAAATTCAAGACGCACAAGGATTGAATAGGTTTAAAACTGGATTTTTTGTAGATGATTTTAGAGATAGCAATTTGATTAATTTGAGAGTTTCTTCTATTGAAGTTGACACTAATCAAAGTGAAATGCGTCCAATAGTATCTAGAAATAGTATTGATTTAAAACCAGTTTCTTCCGAAAATATAACGGATGAAAGTATAGATTTAGAATCTAACTTCAGTTTGTTCGATCCCAATGTACAAAAATCTGGTGATGTAATAAGTTTAAAGTATGAATCTATAGAGTGGATATCACAAAATTTTGCAACAAGAGTTGAAAATGTAAACCCATTTAATGTTATTTCATATAATGGAACAATAAAGTTAAATCCAGAAAGTGATAGTTGGACAAGAACAATTAGACTCCCAGATGCTGTCGTAGAAGAAAGAACAGAAACTGTTGCTGGACCTCTTCCGACGAGTAGAGTTTGGGTGCCGGCACCTCCACGCCGTTTCCCATTCATCGTTATTCCTTTTCTCAGATTTCTTTTTGCAAGAAGAGGATGGTGGCAAATTGTTCCAAATACACTTCCACCACCAACAACCAGAGAAATATTCCAAGAAACCCTATTAGGTGCGGGTAATGAAATTTATATGCGTTCCAGAAATACTGGATTTACTGCTACAAATTTAAAACCTTTAACTAGATATTATCAATTTTTAGATGGAAATAGTGGTGTAAATTTCATTCCAAAACTCATAGAAATTTCTAGCAATCAATCTTTACAAAATTATGGATCTTCTGCTTCTTTCATTGTAGGCGAGACTGTAATAGGATCAGTTAATGGTGTGGAATTAATTAAATTTAGAGTTGCAACATCAAATCATAAAAAGGGAAATTTTAACAATCCTAGTTCAATTTTTACAAGAAACCCATACTTTAGTTCTGAATTTATTTCAGCAAATTATAGCTCCTCTTCTAAGGTTTTAAATGTTGATATTGATTCCTTATGTATTCAAGCTCAAGGTCTCTATTCAGGATATCTTACAGTTGGAATGAAGTTAATCGGACAGACAAGCGGTGCCGTTTCATATGTAAAAGATCTTAGATTAATTAGCGATATTAACGGATTTTTGTCTGGTTCATTTTTCTTAAGAGATCCAAATACTTCTCCACCACCTGCTGTTAGAATTTCTACTGGTTCTAAGGTTTATAAATTATCATCTAGTTCAACAAATGCAACTCCTTTACCAGGAAGCACTCTTATTTCTTCTGGGGAGACTATTTATAGATCTGAAGGAACATGGGAAGTGAGAAGAAGAAATATTACTAGAATTACTACAGTTACTGTGTTTACTGATCCACTAGCACAATCTTTTAGTGTTGGGGGATTAACTGAAGAGCAAAGTGGTAATAAACCAAATGAGGATGCTAACGGAGTTTATTTAACTGCAGTAGATGTGTTTTTTGCAAGTAAAGATCCTAATAATGCACCTTTAACTGTTGAAGTTAGAACGATGGAACTGGGAACTCCAACTCGTAATGTTTTAGGAAAACCTACAGTATTAAATCCAGAAGATATTTCAATATCTGATGATGCATCGGTTCCAACAAAAGTAACTTTTGAATATCCAATTTACTTAGAACCAAATAAAGAATATGCAATAGTTATGTTAGCCCCTCAAAGTGATCAGTATGAAGTTTGGATTGCTGAAATGGGAGAAAAAACTATAGAAACTGCATTCCTCCCAGATTCTCAAGTTGAAAGATATTCAAAACAATTTGCCATTGGAAGTCTATTTAAATCACAGAATGGATCTATTTGGTCAGCAAATCAATATCAAGATTTGAAATTTAAACTGTATAAGAGCAAATTTACATCAACAAATGGAAGTGTTTTATTCCATAATCCAAAATTAGATGAAAGTAACAGTTATGTTCCTACACTACAATCAAATCCAATAACAATATTCCCCAGACAGATTTCATTAGGAATTACTACAGTATTTAATTCTTCACTAATCAACATTTTAAGTAATGGAAGAAGAGTTTCTGGATCGTCAAATAATTATAATTATGGATTTATAGTTGGGACTGGAAGTTCAACTTCGACAACGGGAGTTACTACTGGTGGGTTTAATTATTCTTCTGGAGTTGTAGAAACTTATAACATTACTGGATCTGGGAAAAATCTCACGTTAAATATTACCGCAACTAATGGAATTATTGGAATTGCAACTGTAGTAAATCCAGGAAGTGGATATAGTGTCGGTGATGTAGTTGGTGTAGTGACATCAACAGTAAGTCCTCCGACTGGCAATGATGCAAGACTTACTATCACTGGTATTGGAACTGGAATTGATACACTATACCTTTCCAATGTTCAAGGAAATTCTTTTGCCGGCAATTTACTATACTTTGATAACTCAGGAACACTAGTATCTTTGTCTAGCACTACTATAACAAGTTCTACTCCAGTTGGGTCATTCTACTCAGGAAATTTCTTTAGAGTTAATCATCCAGAACACGGAATGAATTCTAGTGTAAATAAGGTAGTGGTATATGATGTTGAATCTGATTTAGCACCAGTATTATTAACACAACCAGTTTCTTTACAGCAAGCAACAGTAAGTGTAGCTTCAACAGAAAATTTGGGAGTTTTTGAAGGAAAGGTAGTAGATGTAAATAATCTAGGTTATATAAAGATTGATAATGAAATTATTGAATATAATAATGTTGGCAGTGGATTTTTAAGTATTACTAATAGGGGAATAGATTCAACACTAGTAACCGATCATGATATAAACGCCAACGTTTACAAGTATGAAATTGGGGGAGTTTCTTTAAGAAGAATTAATACTACCCACAATATAAGTAATACTAATATTGATATGGATGGATATTTTATTGAGATTAATAGAGCAACTAACGGGGTGGATAGATCATCCGATAATACACCTACTAATTACCCACAAATTTCTTTCAACCAAGAAGTTTCTTGTGGAGGTCAACTTGTAAAAGCAACTGAAAATATTCAGTTTATTAGTGTCAATCCCCATGTTTCACTACTTAATCCAGGACCTTTAACATCGGTTAATGCACAAATTAGAACTGTAAGTGGGACTAGTGTAAGTGGGAATGAAACTCCATTTGAGGATCAAGGATATGAACCTGTAGAACTTGGAGTTGAAAATAAATTGAACTCAGTTAGAATTGTTTCTTCCGATGTTAATGAGGAAGAATATCTTGATTCTTTATTGCGAAATAAGTCTTTTACTTTAAAAGTTGACTTAGAGACAAAGGATCCAAATATATCTCCTATGATTTTTTGGAAAGAAACTTCTGTTGAGTTATTTAATAATAGATTAAATTCACCAATATCAAACTATACTACTGATAATAGAGTAAATGGAATTCTTAATGATCCACATGCGGCTAGTTATGTGTCAAATACAGTGGCATTAACACAATCAGCAACTTCACTTAAAGTTATTTTAAGTGCATATAGACATTTTACATCAGATTTTAGAGTTTTATATGCTTTAATTCGCCCAGATTCAAGTGAGGTTGAACCAACATTTGAATTGTTCCCAGGATATGATAATTTAACTATTGATAGTAATCAAGATGGATTCCTTAATGTTGTAGATCAGTCTAAGAATAGTGGACTACCAGATTCTTTTGTTCCAGCAAGTCAAGAAAATCAGTTTTTGGAGTATGAGTACAGTGTAAACAATTTAGGACCTTTTACTGGATATATAATTAAGATCGTGATGTCTGGGACAGATCAATCCCAACCACCAAGATTTAAAGATTTGAGGGCAATTGCTTTAGCATAATGATACCAGTAGAAGGACATTCAAATTTATATAGAGATGAAAGAACTGGAGCAATAATTAATTGCGATTCTATTGCATATAATCAATATATGATTATGAAATCCAATAAGGAAGTTCAAAAAAATGAGATTGAAAAAATAAAAAATGATATATCAGAAATTAAATCTTTACTTATGGAGATATTAAATGGAACCAAATGAAATTGAATTGGAATCTATAAACAAATTGTTTGAATATGAAAAGCATGCTCGTTTAATTGATGAACTGGATCATAGTGAATTGAAAAAATTTGCAAAACTTTACTGCAAGTTATATTTAAAACAGCAGGAGGTTTTACTGACTATTAAATGAATGATAATTGAAAGTATAAATAAGAAGTAGATCTTATAAAATAAATGGCAGCAGTTTACGTCAATAACTTAGTTGTAAATGCTGGTACTGATTTTACTCAAACTTTTACATTAGAGGCAACAGAAACAAATTCTGTACTTGATTTATCTAACTACTCTGTTGCTGCCAAGATGAGAAAATGGTCTGGAAGTACTTCTGCAGTGTCATTTGCAAGCTCAATTATATCACCGGGTACCTATGGAAAAATTTCAATAGGACTAACTTCTGGACAAACTTTACAATTAAAACCTGGTAGATATGTATATGATGTTGTAATTACAGATAGTGTGCAAGTAAAATCCAGAGTAATTGAGGGAATGGTTCTCGTAAGAGAAGGAGTTACCAGGTAATGTCTGGAATACAAGTAAGAGTTGGAAATCCTGATATAAAGGTTAGAGTTGGGCAGCAAAATGCAACAAAAGTTGTATCTAGTGTTTCTGGAGCTCCTGGAGGGGATTCAACAAATGCTATTAATGCTATTAATGTAGTAGGTGGCATTGCGTCAGTCACTCAACTTAATGTAAGTGGTGTTTCTACTTTTATTGGGATAGCGACTTTTAAAAATG
>Ga0181343_1000242_pt1 | contig 26081 bp, 18 predicted proteins | sample Su13VDMLBSD_FD_130110 | JGI IMG/M metagenome (GOLD analysis project Ga0181343, IMG submission 130110) | Freshwater viral communities from Lake Michigan, USA - Su13.VD.MLB.S.D | ecosystem: Environmental > Aquatic > Freshwater > Lake | place: USA: Michigan | collected 2013-07-15
CCGTTCAGCCTCGCGCTGAGCGCTCAGCCTGCCGTCGACCGGACCGTAGGCACAGCGGCACCAGCCAGCCTCGCGCTGACAGCGTTCGCAGCCTCGGGCAAGTACATCAGCCCGGCGTTGCCGTTCAGCCTGTCGGTCACGGCCTCGGCTGCGTTCGGTAAGTACATCAGCCCCGCACTGCCAGCCAGCCTGACACTGAGCGCGCAGCCCGCGGCCGCCCGAACAAAGGGCGTGGCAGCGCCAACGAGTCTGGCAGTCACGGCACTGGCCGCTAACGCCACAGTCCGCGGCGTGGCAGCGCCCACCAGCCTGACGGTCACCGCGCTCGACGCTACGGATTACGTGGTATCGGGCTCGCAGAACATAGTTTCCGACGCGGTGCCGTTCGCCCTGACCTCGACGACATCGAACGCAACCGACCGCCTGAGAAGCGTGGCGGCTCCGGCCAGTTACAGCGTCACGATGTCCTCGGCGACGCACCGCGTACTCAGCGTGGCGCAGCCGACGAGCCTTGTGGTAACAGGTTCTACAGCGGCAGGGCGCATCAAGAGCGTAAGCGCGCCGACCAGTCTGACGATCACGGCCAGTGCCGGCAACGACAAGCAGGTTAGCTTCGCACCGTCTGTCGGACACACGCTGACGTTCTCGAACGCCACTGGAAGGGTAGCCTACGTAAGCGTGGCGGTACCTGCTGCACTGAACGTAGCGGCGTACAACCTATCGAGTATACTCAAGGGCAGCGCAGCACCTACGTCGCTTAGCCTTACGCTGTTCAACGCCACTGACATCGTTACAGCTCCAGTTCGGCTGGAGAGCGACGCTGCTCCGTTCGCGCTAGGAATGACGTTCAACGGTGCGCGCATCCGCATGGAGTTCGAGATGATTACCTCCCAAGAGTTGACCCAACCGCAGATTGACGCCATCGCCGCGGCGGTCGTGGCACAGTCGCCTACGCCAGCGGATACAGCTGACGCTGTATGGCAGCACGCATTTGTTGCTAAACTGTTGACCGTGGCTAAATATCTGGGGCTGAAGTGATGGAACTGATCCGTGACGAGGTACTGAGCGTCGACATCATCGTCGATACTGGCGTAGGCCCGCCCGGTCCGCCCGGTCCGGGCGGCGCTGCGTCGAGTTCGTACGAGCACTCGCAGCCCTCGGCATCGGACACGTGGATCGTAAACCACAACCTCGGGTTCAAACCAAGTACCTTCGCGTACTCCGTCGGGGGTATGATGATGTGGGCGAACGTGCAACACTTCAGCGACAACCAAGTACGGATTTACTTTGACGGCCCGGTATCCGGTTACGCCGTTTGCTCATGACGTAACAGGAGAACAGACATGGCCCAAGATATTCAGACGAGTTTAGACTTCGGCAGCGCCCGGAAAATTCTTAACCTGCCGGCACCGACGTCTGCTGGCGAGCCAGCGACAAAAGCATACGTCGACAGCGCCGTCGAAGGGTTGTCGTGGAAGGACAGCGCCCGGGTCTACTGTGCAACGAACGTGGCGCTGGCGTCCCCGGGTGCCTCGCTCGATGGTATTGCGATGGCGGTCAACGATCGCTTCGTGGCTGGTAACCAGACCACTACGACTGAAAACGGCATTTACATTTGGAACGGCGCGGCTACCCCAGCCACCCGTGCGCTAGATGCCAGCACCTCCGACGAGCTGGAAAACGCTACGATTTCCATCGACGAAGGTACCAGCGCCGGCACTACCAAGCGCCAGACGCTGGTCAACTTCGTGCTCGGTACTGGCTCACCGGCGTGGACCAACTTCGGTACTGCTGCCGGTGCAGCGTCGGAGGCGTCTGCCGGTATCGCTGAGCTGGCTACCCAAGCAGAAACAGACGCCGGTACCGACGACCTGCGTATGGTCACTCCGCTGAAGCTCAAGAACTACTCCGGTCAGGCTAAGCGCTATGGCGTGGCGGTAGGCGATGGTTCGTCTACCAGTATCGCAGTGACGCACAACCTGAACAGCCGCGACGTAGTCGTCGAGGTGTACCGTAACTCAGGCAACTACGACACTGTGATGGTGGAAGTCCGCCGCACGTCGGTGAACATCGTGACGCTTGTGTTCGATACTGCCCCGGCAGCGAGCGCATACTACTGCGTAGTCAAATACTAAGGAGTAGGCGATGCCGATCGAGTCTCTGAGTGACATAACCAAGGGCGGTACGTCTGCGTTCGCTGCTGGCGGAGGCTCCGGCGACGTGGTAGGCCCAGCCTCGTCTACCGCCAACTACGTACCGCAGTGGAGCAATACTACTGGCAAGCTGCTGAAAGCGGGGCTGCCGGTACAGACCAGTACAATTGATGTGACGCCCACAGCACTGCTGGCTATGGGCGCGTTCGGACTACCGACCGTAGCTAACTACCTAGCCCTGCCTAGACCGGGTGCGGTTAACGGCACGACTGACTTCAACGTCGTTACCAACGCTGGGTACTACTACCGGATACTTGGTAACGTAGCGGGTAGCCGCAATGCGAATCACCCAGACGGTCAAACAGCCGTAACTGCAGATAGCGGCGTCTGCGATTACTACTATGTGTACAACTTCCTGTACGACAACGGCATGGGGAATAGCACCCAGCTGGCTATCCCCTACATCTACGGCGCGGATACGGCGAAAGCCACTATCAAAATGCGCCACTTCTACGGCGGTACCACATGGTCCCCGTGGAAGTCGGTGGGTGGTGGCGGAGGCTCCGACCCCTCCAAACAAGATGTCCTCGTCTCCGGTACGAACATCAAGACGATCAACAGCCAGTCGGTACTGGGCGCAGGTGACTTAGCTGTAGGTGACGTAGCGGGCCCAGCCTCGGCTACAGTTAACGCAGTACCTCGGTTCAGCAGCACGACGGGCAAGGCGCTGAAAGCCGGGCTGAAATACCAGACGTCGTCTATCGACACCACGCCCGGGGCGCTGCTCGTAATGGGGGCCGACGCCAAACTAACACTGTCGAACACCCCAGTCTCGTCGATACCAATAGCTTGCTCCGATGAGACTACAGCCTTGGCTGCCGGTACGTCGGTGGTTACGTTCCGTATGCCGTACGCGATGACACTCACTGCTGTCAAAGCGTCGCTGACTACGGCGCAGGCCAGCGGCAGTGTGTTTACTGTCGACGTTAATCAGGGCGGTACTTCGATACTGTCCACTAAGCTGACGATCGACAACACGGAGAAGACCAGTACTACGGCGGCTGCTGCAGCCGTAGTATCCGACGTCAATCTGGCCGACGACGCCGAGATAACCATCGACATCGACCAAGTTGGCGACGGTACGGCCAAGGGGTTGAAGGTCTATTTCGTAGGTGTACCAGCTGGGTACGTTGCGGGTGAAGTCATAACGGCTAGCGATCCATACTTCGACAATGTCGTCCTCTTGCATAACCAAGACCAGCCGTCACTTACGGACTTAAGCCCATACGGGCACTCGCTGCTATACGCAGGTACTGCAGCGCGGGATACCTCTACTGTTAAGTACGGGACAGGCTCTCTGAGTATTAGGGGGTCAGGTAACCAAGTTTACGCCACTGCGCCCTCGGCGGCGTTCGCGCTTGGTACTGGGGACTTCACAGTCGAGGCGTGGTTTAACTTAGAAAACGAAATAGGTAACAACGGGGTTGTCGGGAACTACGCAGGGGCCACAGGCTGGGGGCTGGCGGTAGGTACTACACAGTCCACCTTCTACAACAACGGGAGCCCAGTCACTAAGACCCACTCCGCTTTGGCGTTCGGTACATGGCACCATTTCGCCGTTACGCGCGAGACAGGGCTACTGCGCCTGTTCCTCGACGGCGTACAGCTAGGTACTGTCGTGGACTGGACAGGCGTAGACCTGAACAGTACAGGCGCGTTGGCTATCGGTAACATGGGGACGGCATACCCAGCGAACAACTGGATGTACGGATGGCTGGACGACGTGCGCGTGACGAAAGGCGTCTGCCGGTACGTGAACGCATTCACGCCTCCTTCTAAACTGCCTATAAACTGACGGTCGGAGATAGTAATGCTACTGAATCCGTACCGCTTCGTGATTACCCTACCGCCGGCCGCATACGCAACGGGCGGCATACCCGTGGTCATCGGCACGTCGACTACAGTGTCCAGCACGTACACAACCCCGCTACCGACAGGTTGGCAGGCTGGCGACTTGCTAATCGCCATAACGAACTCTGGGCCAGACGTGTACGCCACGCCTGCTGCCCCCGGTTGGAACCAGATACCGCTGACTACTGGCGGCACGTATGACGCTATCCGCGCTTTCTGGAAGATAGCTACGGCGGGTGAAGGGTCGTTCATTATGAGCACCGGCATGTCCCGGTGTGCCAACTCCGTGACGTGCATACGCGGCGCAGCCCCTTGGCCCGTGGCGAGCTGGGTGGAGGGCACGCACGCCTCTGGCTCGCAGCAGATAGCGTCTATCACAACGCCGACAGACAAGTGCTTGCTGCTTCAAGCGGTAAGCGACGCGCAGGACTTGGCTACAGCGCGAGCAAGCGCGTGGGCTAACACCACGTACACGCCAGTAGAGCTGTCGGACATCGGCACCGCGTGGAACACAGGCGGCGGTTTGGCTGTAGCACGTGTAGAGCAGGCGACGGCTGGCGCTACCGGAAACACCACGTTTACGTGGCTGAACGACAGCACTGGCCCGACGCTCAACATAGTGATTAACCCAGAGCAGATTGATATCCCTATACCAACGCCCGGCGCAAAACCGGTAGTGATGACGTCTGCCGGTTCCAACACGTCTGTCGCGTCTTGGTCTATAGACATACCGGCGGGTACCGAATCGGGCGACATGGCTATCCTTGTAGTGTCCACGTACTCGCTGTACGGCGGCGTACCGACCGCGCCGTCAGGGTGGACGCAGTTCGGCAGCGGAACCGGTGCTTCGCCGGGAACACACGCTCGCTGGTTCTACCGACAGATAGACGGTACGGAAGGCGCCAGCGTCGGCGGCAACCTAACCACAAACAATATGTGGGGCGCGGTGTTCACAGTCCTACCGGTAGGGTCTTTTGTGTCAGGGTCTGCACCTGAGATTGTCACGTCGACGACAGCGAGCGCCGTTTTCTCCCACGACTGCCCAGCGATAACACCCTCGTGGGGAGAGTCGTGGAACTGGGTGCTAAGCACTATGTCGTATCGGCTCGGGTCTAACGCGCCGCTGGTAGCCCCCAACTCTACGTGGGCGTACAGCAATATGAGTAACGCAGGGGCTGCATCCTGTGTGTCCGAGGTGTATGGAACGACGGCTTCACCCGGTAGGTACAGGCTGACGAGCACGTCGACGGCCCCATGCCTAATGGGTACCGTCGCAGTGCGTCGCCCGAGCACCGCACCGACTACGCTCGCCATGATGAGCGGGTCGCCAACGAGTGCTGTAGCGCAGGCGGATTTTGTTGTCCTCCCACTGCCGCAGAACGCTGTCGGTGACCTACTCGTAGTCTGGTCTACGAAGCGCGGCCTAACTGCAAATATGGATACCCCGGCTGGGTGGACGAAGTACGGGCACCAGCACAACGGCCAGTCCGAAGGAGCGTGGTTCTGCAAGGTGTCGACTGGCGGAGAGGCCAGTGTCACGCTTTCGTCTGGCACGACGTCTACACACAAGGCCGCTTTTGGGGCGGTAGTCGCGGCGGGCACGTACGCAGGTATAGACCAGATAGAGGCAGCTACTACAGGGTCGGGAACAGCGACCGCTAACGCAGATTCTCCGTTACTTACTCCTACGTGGGGGCGCGCCGAGACACTGTGGCTCGCAGGTTGTATCGTAGGCGACGGTACGACGGTCATCAGCGGATTTCCATACACCGCGTGGCAGATAACAAATCGGTCTAACGCGTTCGGCGCGGGTGCGAACGGGGCGATGTGTGCAACGTACAGTACGGTTGCGTCGGTAGACCCGGCTGCATTTACAAGCGCCAGTGCTACATGGACAGCATCGACGCTAGCGATAAAATCATCGTCCGCTGCGCCAGCGCCAATCGTAGTGCGAAGCGCCTCGAAAGCGTCGTCAGCGTCAACGGCGTCACTCAGCGTGGCCAAGCCGACCGGGACTATAGACGGCGACGTACTGATAGCGTTTGCTGCTTCCAGTGCTAACGCACCCATTCTCTCAACAGGATGGACAAAGCGATCCGAGAACGTGTCGATTGCAGGCTCTTTCGCGGTGTTCAGCAAGACAGCGGCGAGTGAGGGCGCGAGCTGGAACTTCACATGCTCGGCCGATAGGATGTCTGTTCAGGTGGTGTGCGTCAGCGGCGCTACGGCCGTAGAAGCCTTCGGCGCGATCCCGGGCACTGACTCCGGGGATACTGGAGTGGCCGCGAGCGTGACAACAACATCAGCCGGCCTGCTCTTAGGGGGGTTCTTTAATACGGCAGCTAATTCTGCGACAGTGGGTCCAGCAGGAATGACGGTGATCGACACACTACATCAGAACTACCAGCAGCTGAATGTGTACTCGCAAGCGCTTACTATCGGAGGGGCAACGGGTACACGCTCCGCACTGTGGACGGGGGGGTTCATCGGGTCGAAAACTCAAGCATTGGTGGCTATAAAGTGAGTTAGGCAACTTGGAAATAGGAACCCAGCCTAACAGGGGCTAGACTGCGCGGGTGTAAAACGAGGCAACCGATATGGACGAACACGAATACATACCACCAGAGAACCCGGTCGGGGCGGTACTACGCCCTGAGTGGGACCATCGCCTCGTCGTTGACGTGGCGCTCGGCACATCCGAGCTAGACATAATGGAGGCGTACGACCTGCAGGCGCACACGCTGCGGGCGATATACGCAGACCCGGTGTTTGCGACGTCGCTTGCCAAGATGAAGGGCGAGCTGTCGAAAGACGGTGCGTCCTTCAAGCTCAAGTGCAAGATTCAGGCGGAAGCCATGCTCGACCATAACTGGAAGCTGGCGCACGCCGAAAACGTAGACCCGAAGGTGCAGCGGCAGATCATCGCCGACACCGTGCGCTGGGCGGGGTACGACGCTGGTCCTGCTACGGCGGGCGGCGGGCAGTCCGGCATGTCGATCACGATAAACCTCGGGCAGAAGCGCGACGAGAGCATCACCATTGAAGGGGAGCGCGTGTGAGCGAGGCTATCAACTACACGCCACCGGCAACGGTGTCCGATCTCATCGAGAGCGAGAAGTTTTACAACTTCATCGTCGGGCCGGTGGGGTCGTCGAAGACAACGGGCATCCTGTTCAAGATCGTCTATCACGCTACGCGGCAGCGGCCATCGCCGGTCGACGGTATCCGTCGTTCCCGGTGGGTGGTCGTCCGTAACACGTTACCGCAGCTGAAGGATACGACGATCAACTCGTTCATGACGTGGTTCAAGCACGGCGAAGCGGGCAAGTGGATCGCATCGAGCACCACGTTCGTGTTCAAGTTCGGCGACGTCGAGGCAGAAGTGCTGTTTCGCCCGCTCGATACGCCAGACGACGTTAACCGCGTACTGTCGCTCGAAGTGACTGGCGCAATTCTGGACGAATTTGTCGAAATACCGAAAGAAATCGTCGAGGCACTGTCCGGCCGGTGCGGTCGTTACCCGTCCGCGAAGGACGGAGGCCCGTCGTGGTGGGGGATGTGGGGCGCAAGTAACCCGGGCAACGAGGATTCGTGGTGGTACAAGTGGCTGTACGAGGAGTGGGAAGGTGACGTCGACGGTAGCGAGAAGGCGAGCACGCTCGCGTACTTCGAGCAGCCGTCCGGCTTCAGCCCGCTGGCGGAGAACATCGAGAACCTGCCCGGCAAGCGTGGGTACTACGAGAACTTGGCCAAAGGCAAGTCCGAGCAGTGGATCAAGCAGTTCATCGAGGTCAAGTGGGGGTACAGCATCCGCGGTAAGCCGGTGTATTCGGCGTTCAACGCTGACATCCACGTGGCAAAGAACTCGCTGATATTCAACCCGCGCCTCCCGCTGTACATGGGGTTCGATGCGGGCCTCACACCTGCTGCCATATTCGGGCAGGTCGACCCGCATGGGCGCCTCCTGATACTGGACGAGCTGGTCAGTGACAACATGGGCGCGCAACGGTTCTGCCGGGAACGCGTTATACCACTGCTCGCGCACCGCTTCCGCGACTGCGAGCTAATCATCGCTGCTGACCCGGCGATCGTGCAGCGGTCGCAGACAGACGAACGAAGCGTCGCGCAGGTACTGCACCAAGAGCTGAAGGTACGCCCTATGCCCGCGGGCAGTAACAACCTCGTCGATCGACTGGGAGCGGTAGATGACTACCTGACGCGTCTCGTCGACGGCATGCCGGCGTATTTGCTAGACCCACGGTGCAAAGTAATGATCCGCGGATTCGCGTCTGGCTACCGCTACCCCGTGAACAACAAGGGGGTCAAGGGTGACAGCCCCGAGAAAAACGATTACTCTCACCCCCACGACGCTAACCAATACCTGTGCATGGCTACGAAATCCATCGTGGCGCGAGAAGCGCGCAGGCGGCAGGCGCTACCGATGATGCAGCGGTCCGTTAACCCGTACGTGTAGAGGCGACGATGAAAGAAAACGCAGAGGAACACGTTAAGGTTAACGCCGAGGCAAAGACCGCTTTGGCCAAGAAGCTGAGCGATCAGTTCTTGACGTGGTCTAACGACCGTCGGGACATCGAGAAGCAGTGGCTTCGCAGCCAGCGGCAGTACAACGGCGAATACGACCCCGAAGTGCTGCAGCGCATGAACGCCAACCAGAGCCGCGCGTACCCGCGCATCACCCGCGTCAAGGTGGTGAGCATGGTGGCCCGCCTCATGGCGCTGCTGTTCCCCGCCGGTGAGCGCAACTGGTCCGTAAACGCCAGCCCGAAACCTGAGCTGGGCGCCGAGGCAATGAAGTCGGCGCTGCAGATGTGGGCCGCAGACAACCCGAATGCACCGTTCAACCTCGCTGAGTTCGACCGCGTCGTAGCATCGTACGCCCAGAAGTCGGCGAAACGCACAGAAGACGCACTGGCCGACCAGCTGGCCGACCTTGGGGAGCACGGCCCGGCCGGGTACCAGACGTTGGTACGCCAAGTCGTGTATAGCGCGGTCAAATACGGCGTCGGCCTCATGAAAGGCCCGTCGACGATGGTCACTACGAAGGTCGTCGGCACGGTAATTAACAACCAACCGGTCGTCAACGAGCAGCAAACGTACCGTCCGTTCTTCGACTACGTCGATTGCTTCAACTACTACCCCGATCTGGCTGCCAAGACGTTTGAGCAGATGGACGGGGAGTACGAGCGCCACGTTCTGAGCCGCCATCAGCTGCTGCAGCTGGCGAAGCGCAACGATTTCGACGGGGAGGCGATCCGCAAGTACGTGTCGTCCCACCCGGATGGCAACTACACGCGCAAGACGTTCGAGACGGAAGTCGCTACGTCCAGTAACGCAACGAACACGGCAATCAAGGGCAAGAAGTACGAGCTGCTTGAGTACTGGGGTTACATCAGCGGTAACGACCTGCGTAACGCCGGCGTGACGATACCTGACGAGAAGCTGGCTATGGAGCTGAGCGCCGTCATGTGGATTCTGGACGACGTCGTCGTGAAGGCCGCGGAAAACCCGCTGCCGGAAGGCGCCGCCATGTACCACAAGTTCGTGTTCGAGGAAGACGACGTCAACCTCATGGGCAACGGGCTGCCTGTAATCGTGCGCGACAGCCAGATGGGCATCGCCAGCGCATCGCGCATGCTGATAGACAACGCCAGCGTGGTGTGCGGTCCTAACGTCGAGGTCGACTACAACCGCCTGATGGCTGGGCAGGACACAACCCTTACCCCCTTCAAGGTATGGATGATCGACTCGACGTCCGCGCCAACCGGCGGCAGGGCGGTGAGTAACGTCAGCTTCGATTCGCACATCCCAGAACTGCTGCAGGTCATCAACACGTTCATGGAGTTCGCCGACAAGGAGAGCTTCGTTAACCCGATGACAGGCGGCGACATGGAGAACGCACCGAGCGAACCGCTCCGTACGTCCAGCGGCATGTCGATGGTGATGGGCAACGCAGCCCTGCCGTTCCGCGACGTGGTCCGTAACTTCGACCGCTTCACCGTCAGCATCCTGCACTCGTTGATCGAGTGGAACCGCATATTCAACCCAGCAGCCGTGGTGCTCAGCGACGTGCGTCCGATCGGGCGCGGTGCTACATCTCTGGTAGCGAAGGAAGTCCGGGCCTTGGCGCTGGACCAGCTGGCTACTACACTACTCGACGAAGAACGCGACCATATCGACATGCGCGAACTGGCGAAACAACGGTTGATCGTCCGCGATCTGCCGCACGAGTCGCTGATGGTGTCGGAAGAAGACGCGAACAAGACTATCGCCGACAAGCAGGCGAAGCAGGAACGCATCGAGGACCAGCAGTACCGTCTCGGCGAGGCTACAATCAAGGACACCAACGCAGACGCGGTCAAGTCTGCGGCGCAGGCGCAGAAGAACCTCACCGCCGCAGACGCCACCGTGTTCACGCAGGCACTAAACGCAATCGACAAAGGGGTGGAACCGTATGTTGTCGCTTCAGCAGCGCGACGCGCTAATTCAACAGCTATCGTCCCGCAGATCGGAGCAGAACCTACAGCAGATGTTGGAGCTGCTGGAGGCGGATTACCGCAGGTTGCAGGACAAGATAGTTTCGCTGGATGATGTAACCGAAATGTACCGTTGTCAGGGGGAGTGCCGAGCGTATCGAACCCTGATAAACGCACTGACGAAAGTGTTACCAACGCAGTAACACACCGTAACCGATTGACACACGCGCAAACACGGAGTAAATAGCAATTATGAGCGAACTACCAGAAGACGATTTCAGCGCCGCATTCGGCGAAGCTACAGGCGATACACCCGTAGAAGCGGTGGCTGCACCTGCCCCCGTCGAGGAAGCAGCGCCGGCGGAAGCACCTGCAGAAGTAGCACCAGTAGCTGAAGCCCCGGCCGAAGCAGCACCAGTAGCGGAGGCACCAGTAGCTGAAGCCCCGGCGGAAGAACCGCCTGCTGCACCAGCGCACGAGCCGCTCGATCCGCAGTACTTGGCGCAAGCGATCGCGGAAGCGCAGCAGCGCATGACCGCACCGGCGCCGCAACAGCAACAAGCGCCGCGCGATCCGGCGTCGCTGACGCTGGAAGACTTCATGTCCGATGCGGACAAGGAAGCGCTTAAAGCATTTGACGCAGAGTGGGACGAAGTCGCGCCTGCAATAGATATCAAGGTTAGAGCCGCTGTACAGCTGGCACTGACCCAAGCAAGAGCACAGTGGGAAAGCCAGCTGGCGCCGATCGCGCATCAGATGCAGCGGTCGCAGGCAACTTCCCACGACGCAGCTATCTTGGCACAACACCCCGACTTGGAGTCCATCAAGCCCGGCGTCGTGCAGTGGATAGCTGGGCAGCCCGCGATCATGCGCCCAGCGCTTGAGCAAGTGGCTACTCGCGGTACGGCAGCGCAAGTAATTGAGCTGCTGGACATGTACAAAAAAGCGATTGGAGTGTCGAACGCAGCGCCAGCACCGCCAGCCTCGTCAGCCGCGCAAGGTACAGTAACACCCCCCGCCGTTTCTGCGGCAGCTGCAGCAACCGCTGCAGTGGTAACAGGAAAACGCGGCACTGTAACAGCCCAGCCCAACGACGATGATTTCGAGTCGGCGTGGCGCGAAGCTGCAAATTCTTGAACGACTGAGAGGTAACACAACATGGCTACTACCGTATACGGCGACATCACTCCGCGTCAGGCGGCTTTCTCCATCGCCAACATGCTGAAGCGCGCACTGCCTTTGCTGACCATCGAGAAATTCGGTCAGGCTTACAACGTGCCCAAGAACAACACACTGACCGCCAAGTGGCGCCGGTACTTCCTCACCGGTGGTACGGGTTCGTACTCTGGTAACGCTGGTAACTACAGCATCCCGTTGGCCCTGACTGCACTGACCGAAGGCGTAACGCCTGCTGGTCGCAAGATGGCGAACAAGGACTACTCGGTTACCCTCGCCCAGTACGGTGACTTCGTTGAGTTCTCCGACGTTATCGTCGACGCTCACGAGGACATGCCTGTCCTGCTGCGCGAACTGACCGACATGCTCGGCGAGCAAATGGCCGTCACCGTTGAAACCCTGCGTTACAACGTGTTGAAAGCCGGTACCAACGTGGAATACGCCAACGGTGCAGTCCGTACCGCCGTAAACACCCCGTTGACTCTGGCTATGCAGCGTCGCGTAACCCGCTCGCTGAAGCGCCAGAACGCCATGCCGATCACGCAGGTACTGAAGTCGTCCGTGGCATACGCCACCCAGCCGATCGAAGCCTCGTACATCGCTCTGATCCACCCGGATGTCGAGAACGATCTGCGCAGCATCACCGGCTTCATCAGTACCAAGAACTACGCTTCCGTCACCCCGATGGAAGGCGAAGTCGGTTCGCTGGAAGACGTGCGCTACGTGCGTTCGACTGTGTTCACTCCGTTCGCTGATGGCGGCGGCGCCAAGGGCACGATGCTGTCTACCACTGGTACCAGTGCTGACGTGTATCCGATCCTGTATCTGGCACGTGACGCTTTCGGTATCGTTCCGTTGAAAGGCGAGAACACCGCGTCCGTAATGGTTGTTACTCCTAAGCCTGTCCAGACTGACCCGTTGGGCCAGCGCGGTACCGCAGGCTGGAAAGTCTGGAGCGCAACCGTTATTCTCCAAGATGCCTTCTTGGTGCGTGGCGAAGTAGCGGCTACTGCTTAATGCAGTAAGCGACTGAAAACCCCGCCCTCGGCGGGGTTTTTTATATGGAGAGCATTATGGACTCAGTACGAATCGAGGTTGCAGACAACGGCTTTACGCTGACCTACTCTGACCCGGAGGTCGCGGAACGCAACCGCGAGAAGAACTCCGTCTATGAGGACGAACAGCGAAAGCGTGTGTACAATACAGCGGAAGCGCTACTGGCTGATCTGACGAAGTTACTGCCGCTGCTCCAAGCAGAGTGCTGTGACGATGAGTCGGAGCCGGACGACGCTTCCGAGTTCAAACGAGCAATAGCCGAAGCCTTCAGCAAGGAGTAACACATGAGCGACGTAGAAATTGATGACCTGTTTGACGCCCCCGAGGTTCCAACCCCGGCGCCACGCAAGAAAGCGGCAAAAGTAGCAGACGTGGTAGTAGCGCCTGCAGCCCACGTCGGCGGCGAGTCTGTCGCATCGCTTCGCGCGTACGGCAGCCGCAAGATCATCCTCGAACACAACGACGAGATTCCGCCCACTGGGCTGTTCGTCGCGGTAAACGGCGTTGGATACAACATCGTTCCCGGCAAAGAGGTGGACGTACCGATCCCGGTCATCCACGTACTGGACAACGCGATTCGTTCGCGCCCAGTGGTTGAGGAAGGGCGTATCGTTGGGTACCAAGACTCGCTCCGTTTCTCGTACCGCAACGTAAACTGATGGGGGAGTAGCATGAACGCACAAGAGCTGCTTGACGAGCTGCGCACCAACATACTGCGCGATACAACCAACGCAGTAGACGCATCGTCGGCTGACGTCTTGTGGTCAGATGCTACTCTGCTTCGGTACATCAGCGATGCGGAGAGCAAGTTCGCTCGCCGCACGCGCTGTCTACGTGACTCTACTACCACCAAGGTAGTAGAGATCACGCTGCAGGCAGGGGTGGAGTACTACCCGCTGCACGCGAGCATTATTGGCGTGATGGGCGCGTCGTTACCTGACGTCCCGCTGCGCCGCACGATGGAAGGCACAGTCAATGGCGCACCGGCGGACATCGCGGGTGGCACGTACGCCGCAACTAAAGGCGCTACCGGCAAGCCGATATGGTTCTCCACGGACGACGCAGTGCGTACGCTGCGCGTCGTTCCGATCCCCGACGAAGCCTGCGATGGCATACCAGTTCGCCTGCGTGTAGAGCGCCTGCCGCTGAATGCGCTGACCACGACGACGCTTACCGCGTCCCCCGAAATCCCTGTTGACTACCACCTTGACCTCTTGGAGTGGGCTGCGTTCCGCGCGCTCCGCAACCACGACGTTGACGGTGAGAACCCACAGAAGGCAAACTCACACCGTGCCGCTTTCAATACAGCAGTTGAGGAAGTGGCGCTGGGCATAAAGATGCAGGCGCTGGCGCCTGTACAGTTTGGTGTACAAGCGAGGTACTGACGATGGCAGGTTTGCCCGGTTACGAGCAGAAGAAAACGGTCGGGCTTCCCCTGCCAACGCAAGCCGACATCGCTGCCCGGGACGCGAACCTCGCTGCCGGGCAGCGTGTTTTGGACAAAGTGACCAGCGCGTTTACGCCAACACCAGTACCAGCGCAGCGGTCTGAGGTGTACACAGGCGTGGTCCAACGCGGGCTGCCTGCTGCGCCAGTCGCTTCGCCCGGTTACGCCGCGTCTCCGTGGGAGCGCAACGTGCAGGCGGCAGACGACCGTGCTAAGCAAGCGTCGTTCGACGTTACTAACACGCCGGTAGTACCTGCCGCTGTAGCGCCCGCTGCGGCCGTAGAGCCACGCATGGTTATGCCCGGCGAAGCGACTGGCCCGCTGTCTGCTCAGTCACGTGGCGGTGTCACGGTAGAGCCGTTCGGCGCTGCACGTACGCTACGCGCTCCGGCTCCTGCGGTAGTGGCACCGGTTGGCGGGTTTACGTCTGTCGGCGCTGCACCGGAAGGTCCATTCGTTGACCCCGCTACTTCGCGCCGTGCGCAAGGCACCGGGGCGGATAAGTACGACTTGGCCGTTAAGCAAGCATACGACCTGCAGACACCGTTCCAACCGAACAACGTGTTCTCCGACAGTACCAGCGGCACCGGTGACCAGCACCTGCGCCCAACTGGGTGGAACGCACAGACAGGCCAAGTAAACCTGCCGACCGCACCTATGACTGGCGGCGGTGCTCCTACGTTCGGCGGTATGAACGCCACGCAGTACTTGGCCAGCATGAAGGCAAAGGACGCACAGGGACGCGTTGACGCGAACACGGCTCGTCTTGAGCGCGCACGCGAGATCGACATGAACTCCGCCCGGTACGACATCGGTCGCGCGCAGGGCATCAACGGCAACCGTATGAACGGGCAGCTGTACAAGTCTGCCAACCAGCAACTAGCGGCGCTCGAAGCGTCGCGCGTGGCGGACAACCTGAACACGACAGAGCTGGCCAAGACCGACGCGTTGGTGGCCGGCGACCTGCAGAAAGCAGACATCGCGGGAAGCTACGGACTGCAGCAAGCGGACATCACAGGTCGCTACGGCATGATGGGCGACTACGCTACCGCCGAGGCAGCCGGTTCCGTGGCTCAGGCTGGGATAGACAAGGCACGCATCGCGGCGGACGGCGTTGTCCGCGCCGCTGGCGTTAAGAACGCGCCGACGCCGAAGGACATACAGGAAGCTATCCGCCTCCAGCTGCTCAATAACCAGATAGTCGGCGCGTTGGGCGTGGGCAATACCAACGATGCTAACGCGTTGCTGGTAGGACAGCTGCCACCGGGTGGGAAGGTAACCGCGAGCCCAGACGGAAGTGGCGTGATATTTACGGACGCGGCGGGGAACGTGCGGCTACTATCCCCGAGCGAAGTAGAAGCCATGCAGCTGAACCGCGCCTCCCAACTATAAAGTCAAGGAACCACAGATGGCCACTAACCTGCAGCAGCCCGCCCTCCCGCAGACAGCCGCTGATTGGCAGTCGCTTAGCGCCCGCGCGTACGAGTTACAGGCACAAGACCGTGCAGCAAAGGACGCTGCGGCGGCCGAGCGCATGCGTGTAGCCGCGTTGGAAGCAGAGCGTTCGCGTAGCCGTACGATGGGCGAGCACGTGCAGGACATCGGCGCAGCCTTGGTGGGTCAGGGCGTTACCGGTCTGGCGCAAGTCGGCTACGGTCTTGGCAACATGGCGACCGGCGGGTTCCTTGAGCGTGGCGTTAGCGCGCTGGCTGGGCGGGACGGTGCTGGGTCGCAGTTCTTCCAAGACGCGAACCAGTACTTCGAGGAGCTGAAGTCCACTCCCCTGCAGCTGCGCAACCAGCAGATGCGGGAGACGTTCAAGGACGAGGGAGCGTGGGCTGGACTCGGGTACGCAGTCAGTAACCCAACCGTAATCGCAGACATGGCGTTGGCTAACCTGCCGCAGCTGGCCCCGGCCATCGGCGCAGCAGCGCGTGTCAACGCAGTATCTAAAGCGGCGCAAGCCATGCCGGCAGCTGCACGTGCAGCGCAGGTGGCAGCTGAGCGCGCTACTGCCACAGCGGCTGCTAAGCAGCTGGCAGGCAAAGAAGCCATACAAGCGGCAGAACTCAAGGCTGCGCAGGTAGCCCAGTCCGCTATCGTCGGTGGCGTGCGCAGTGAGGCGGCTGCCAAGGCGGCTACAGAAGCGTTGATGAAACGTGCCATGTACGGCGTTACTGCCGCGCAGACCGCAGGCTCTGTCAACGTGGACGCTATCAACGCAGCCACCAAAGCGGGCGCTACGCCCGAGGAAGCGCAGTTGCTCGGCCTCGCGGCTGGTCTTGGCGCGGGCGCTACCAGCACACTCATTTCTAAACTCACCGGCGCCGCAGACTTGGAAGCGAGCGCGGCCCGTGCATTCTTCGCAGGTCGCCAGCCCGGCATCGGTGGCGGCGTAGACGCAGCCCTGAACGTAGCCAAACAAGTCGGTACAGGCGCAACCCGTGAGGGCGTCGAGGAATACGGCCAGTCGTACGGCGAGCAAGGGTTCACTAACCTCGCTGGCGCTAAGGACTTTACAGAGGGCGCTGCTGCGGCCGGTACGATGGGCGCGCTGGTCGGCGTTCCGTTGGGCGGTGGCCTCGGCGCACTCAACGCGCGCAACAGCTTCAACCCTGCCGCGCCCAAGACTGTGTTCGACGACGTGCAGGACACGTTGCTGGCGAACGGCGTCAAGGCGAAGCTCGATACGTATCAGGCGGACCTGAACAATGCCCGCGCCGATGGCTCTGGGCAGACAGTACTGCCGTTGTACGCCGGGGAAGCAGGTGCGCAGACATCGTCGTTCAAGACGCGCGGCGGTCAGGACGTGGCGTACGCGCCGGGCACCGACGTAGCGGAGCAGCAGACAGCCGAACTATCGCCAGACCAGATGGGCTTCGACCTAACCGGTGGCGGCATGAACGCACAGCGGTCGCTGTTCGACGTCCCCCTGAACCAGCTCGGCCCGAACAACTACGACCCTTTCTACGACTCCGACCCAAGCATATCCGGCACCGAAGCTCGGCAGCTGTACAGCGACTGGGCGGCAGAGCTGGCGTATGGCGACATCCAGAACGCTACCGTACCGCAGAACCAACAGCAGCTCGGCCTCGGGTTTGAGCCCGGGCAGATGGACCTGTTCGGTGGCGGTGGCCGCGTCGATGTTCCGGCGGAGCAGCAGGTTGAGTCTCCAGCCCAGATGTTCCCGTCGCAGCGCGGCCTGTTCGACCAGCCCGGGACCGTAGAGCAGATCACTGGTCGTGAGCGTACTAACGCGCCGCGTCCAGAAGCGCGTCCAGAAGTAACCGCACCGGTTGGCTCGATCGCTCGTGCCCGTCAGGTCGTAGCACAGAACGCATACGATGCCGCACAGGCCGAGGCCGCAGCGCAGCAGACAGCACAGCTGGATGCCGTCGACGTGCGCCCGCTGAACGCCCCGGGCAAAAGCAAAGCGCCCGGCGTGCCGAAACAAGAGTTCGAGGACTCCATTCGCCAGCTGGACGTCAGCCAGCCGATTACATGGGCCGAGGCCGCTGGTAGCGCCGCGTCGCCGCAGGCACGCAAGAGCGCGTCGTGGAAGGCGTTCATCAACGCGTCGTCTGGTGTAGACCCGCGCGGCCCAGAGGGGCTGGCTGCTGCGTCCGCGTTCCTAGCTAACAACCCCAAGACTCCTGTGACTACGCGCAACGCCATCCGCGCTGCAGCCGGCATGGAGCTGGAGCTGACCCCCGCGCAGGTGAAAGCCAAGGCGCAGGCGGATGCCAAGGCAGCGAAGGAAGCGGCTAACCAGCTCCGCCGCGAACGCGATGCTGCTAAAAGGCAGGCTAAAAAGGACGCTGCGGACGCGGCAGAGGCAGCTAGGCTGGAGGCGGAGCGCATAGACTTGGGCGCCCGTCAGGCCGCAGCACAGGCAGAGTACGACAGGACCGAGGAAGCGGTGCGCAAATTAGGGGCGAAGAAAGCCCGCACCACTGCCAAGTCAATCCAAGCTGCGTACGACTCGGATGCACAGATGCGGACGGAAGCGGAAGCGGCGCTCGATGCGCTGATCCCCGACCGCAACGCACCGCTGGATGACGGCGAGTACATCAACAAGCGCGCCGAAGCGTTGGCCACGGCGTACGCTGGATACAAGGCGCGTGCACCGCAGCGTCTAAAACAAAGCGAGGCGCAAACCCGCGCTGGGGCTGTGCAACAGCTGCAGACCGGCACCATGACCGGCGAAGAAACCGCCGAGGCGCTGGACGTGCTCGGTACGCAGGCAGCACCGACGGGTACAGTGGCACCCTCGTTCGCAGCCAACGACCCGGGCGCCAAGCAAGCCGCGAGTAAGACTAAGCAAAAGTCCAAGGCACCCGTCGCACCAGCCCCCGCGCCCGTGAAAGTAACCACGAAACAGATGATGATGCTGGAAGACGCAGCGGACATCATCAGCACGAACACAGGCGAGGACATCGCGCCAGTAACTATCGCTAACGTGCTGGTACGCGACGGCGCTGACCTTAGTAAGCTGACCGCTGTCACTGCTGCCAAGCGGTACGCATCAGCTGTGTCCGTAGCTGAACAGCAGCTCGCCGCACGCTTAGAGGCACCAGCTGTAAAAGAAACAGCGCTGCCTGCGCCCGTAGCGGGAGACGAGGACGCGTTCGCGCAGGAAGACTTCGACACCGTGGTGTCCATAACGGCTGCCATCGAGGACTCCGTCGGTAAGGGCGCATCTGCGGCCGACGTCGCAGACGCCGTGGCTGAAGCAGCAGACCAAGCTATCGCGAACAACGATCTGCAAGGGCTGCGTAACCTGCACGCCGCGTACGGCACACAGGCCGGCAAGAAAGTGTTTGCCGACCAAGGGCGCAAAGACGCTATCGAAGCGATGGTAGTGAAGGACGCGCAGGAACGCATCGGCATCGCAGACGCCGAGGGCGGCATGTCGCGTGCGAGCGCGCTCGGCGCCGCATCTCGCCAGTTTGGCGCGGACACACTGATGTTCAACCTGCCCGGCAGCAACAAGGCTGTTCAGGCAGCGGTCCTGTTCCGCGCGGTGCAGCTGGCTAACGCGGACATCGCGGACGCGGCTGCAGCAGCGCGTGGCGTCAAGGGCACGCTGGTTAAGGGGTCGTCCCCGGCAGAGGTAGCAGCAGCGTGGACAAACAACCCGCTGCTCGGGTTCACACCAGCAGACATAGCGACCATCAACGGGTACGTTGACGAGGCTGTAGCAGCCATCGCGAACCCGGACGTACGGTTCACCCGTACCTCGGACGAAGGCGTCGGCGCAGCCGGCACACCGATCCGGCCAGAAGTGTGGCAGCGCTCGGTGCAGAACGCATCGACCGTAGCAGCTGCACGTGGCGACACGTTGGTAGCAGTGGAAACCGTTGCCGACCTCGAAGCGCTGATCGGCCCAGTACCGTCGGACGCCAAGGGTGCGTACCTCGACAACACGATCTACTTGGTCCGCTCGAACATCACCGGCGCTGGCGACTTCGCGTCTGTGTTCGCACACGAGTCCGCTCACCACGGGCTGCGCAGCATCCTTGGCCCACGCACCGGCACCGTGGTTAGCCGCGTCATGGCTAACCAAGCCATGCGCAAACGCGTTAGTGCACGGATGAAGCAAGACCCAACGCTGTCCCGCGCTGCGGCGGCAGAAGAAGTTCTGGTCGACATGCACGTGGCAGGCGAGCGCCTGCCGGCCGGCATCATGGCCAAACTGCGCGCAGCAGTGGCGCAGTTCTTTGACACCATCATCGGCACACGCGGTCTGGTAGTTAGCGACGCAGAAGTAAACGCATTGCTCGACGGCATCGGTCGGTACCAGAACGGCGACCACAGCGCATCGCTGGGCCGCATCGCAGCCGAAGGCCAGTTCGACCTGCTCGACAACATGATGGGTGACTCCGGGTACGTCCCGACCAACCCGATGTTCTCGCGCGCGATGGACAGCCTAGACGCTGCTACCGCCGCTGCGCTGGGGCAGGGCAAGATCAACGGGCTCGGCGACTACGTACGTGACGCGGGCAACGCAGCAAAAGACATGGTGGCTACGCAGCTGGATCGCGCACGCACTGGTGGGTACAAGTCGTTCCTGCTGGACTTCATGCCGCTCGACCAGATACGCAACCACTACGCGCACCTGTTCGGTGGGGATAGCGGCCCGCTCAATAACCTGACGCGGGACACGCGCGCCAAGGAAGCGCTGACCAACTCGACGCTGGTTACCAGCGCCACGGCATCATACGAGGGCGAGAGCTTCACCACCGACCCCAAAACATTGGCCGACAAGTGGGGCAAGTTCATCCGCGATAGCGCTACTGCGCATAAGGCGCGGGCCATGAACGAGCTGCTGCAGGTATCGACGCTGTACAAAGTGTTCCCGAACCGCGCAGGCGGGCTGGATGCACAGGAGAAAATCGACTACAAGCAGGCCGGGTTCACCGAGGCAGATCGCGCGGTGGCACTGGCAGCAGCGCAGCGCGCGTGGGCGGCGGTAGGCCCGGAGGGGCAGCAGCTGTTCAAAGAGGCACAGGTCATGTACCGCCACTTGTGGACGACCCGCTACGAAGCAGTGGCGCAGGACGTCGTACGCGTTCGCTCTGGCAGCGAGAGCCCTAACGGGTCGCCGGCGTTCCGCCGGTACGAGGTAGACGCGCAGGGTAACATCGTTACCAACCCCGCTACTGGTAAGCCGGTGCAGACCAAAGAGTTCAGGGCGATCATCGGCGACGCCATCGAAGCACAGATGGGGCTCATGACCGCCGGCCCGTACTCCCCGCTGTCCCGCTACGGTGACTACATGCTCATCGTGCGCGACGCCGACGGCAAAGTGGTGTGGATGTCTGGCCACGATTCGACGGCGGACCGCGCCAACATGCGTGCGGACCTGTTCCGCAGCGGCGGCGACTTCGAGAACACCGGGTACACGGCGCAAGAGACGATGGCGAAAGAGACATCGTGGGACATGGACGGCATCGACCACACGGTAATCGAGAAGCTGAAGAACGTGGTGGACGGCGCTATCGACGCGGACGTAAACCCTAAGCTGCACGGCGACCTGATGAGCATGCTCACAGACACGTACCTGAAGTCGTTACCGCAGGCAGCGATCATGCAGCACGCAGGAAAGCGTGGCAACATCGCCGGCGCCACGACGGATGCGTTCCGCGCGTTCAACGAATACACGATGAGCGCGTCGCGCAACATCGCCAACGCCACGTATGCGAGCAAAATCAGCGAGGCGCTGACCGGCATACAGCAGATGGTCGACAACGCACGCGTAAGCGGCGACACGCTCGTGCACGCCAACACGGACAAGATGCAGGGCATCGTGAACTCCGTTAAGCGCCACGTGGAGTCCGCAGCTACCGCCAAGAGTTCGGAGCTGGTCGACCGTACGCTGCAGGCCGGCTTCCTTTCTTACATGGTGTCGCCTAGCCAGATGTTCATCAACGCCATGCAAACGGCGATGGTGGCGTTCCCGCGCCTCGCGGGTGTACACGGCGCCGTCAAGACAGGCCGCGCATTGAAAAGCGCAGTGAGCGTATTCGCTGCCAGCCGCGGCGACATGATGGGCGACAAGAGCACGCTGGACAAATCAAGCGTCGAAGGACAGGTGATGAAGAACCTGTACGAAAATGGTACGTTCGACTTCACCCGTACCAACGACATGGCGGCTACTGCTCGCGGCGCACACCACATCGCCGAATACGGCACCACTCGCGGGGCTGGTACCCGGGCGTGGAACGCAGCGGTCGAGACTGGTGCCAGCTTCATTACGGCGTCGGAGAAGTTCAACCGACAGGTAACGGGTCTGGCTGCAGCTAAGCTGGAGATAGCGGCTCGCCCGCAGACCGCGTCGGAGGATATCAAGCAGTTCATAGCGCGCGTCACCAGCGCAGCGGACCGCGCGGTGTACGACAGCCACTACGACTATAGCCAGAGCAACCGGCCGACTAACATGCAGTCGCCCCTCGGCAAGCTGGCTACCCAGTTCATGCTGTATCAGGTCAACACGCTGTCGATGATGGGTAAGGACGTGATCGACGCCGTCGGCAAAGGCGACCCCGCCAAGAAGGAGTCCGCACGCAACACGCTCGCGTGGATGCTCGGCATGCAGCTGACGTTCGCTGGTGCCGCCGGCACTGTGCTTGCCCCGCTCGCGTTCGCAGCGATGGACGCGTTCCGCGACGACGAGGACTTGGTCGACTCGCGCACCCGGTTCATGCGCCACACCAACAGCCTGATATCCAGCGGCATCCTCGCTGGGTTCGTCGACACGCAGCGTATCGGCGCGGACACGTTGATCCCGTTCCTCGGCTCCGGCAAGTACGCGCCGAACGACGCATCGGCAAAAGAGCTGGCCTTGTTCCACCTCTCGCAGATCGTCGGGCCTTGGTTCGGCATCGTTACTGGTACAGCAACAGGTCTGGAAAAGATGGCAGGCGGCGACCTCGCTGGCGCGTTCGGCACCACTGGATTCTTGGCTACGCCAAAGGCTGTGGTCGACTTCACCAAGGCTGCAGACCAGATGGCGAACGGCATCCGCGACAACCACGGCATTACGTACTCCACGCCAACAGCGTGGGATACAACCCTCGGCATGGTCGGTTTGCGCAGTGGCGCACGTCGTGAGCAAGAGGACCGTCGCGGTGCGACATACGAGGCCACAATGCACGCGTCGGCGGTGAAGAAAGACATCGTCGATCGGCTGGCAAAAGCGCGCACTACAGGCGATACTACCGCCCAAGCAGAAGCGCAGGAGGATATGCGCCAGTGGAACGCAGCACACCCAGACCTGTCGATCAAAGGACAGGATGTGGCCAGAGCGTTCAAAGGGCGGGTACAGAGCCAGCGCAACGCTGACGCGTTTGGGGTTCCGGTATTCAAGGCGCCGACAGCGTCGATTGCGGAGGCAGCAAAACTATGAATCGCAGAGACAAGGGATGGCGCCTATGCGACCACTGGACATGCAAGAAGGTATATCCATGAACGACGCCATAAGCCTTGCGGACATCGCGGTGCTGAAGTCGGAGGTATCCGGTTTGCACGAAGCCATAAACGAGGTGAGCACCAAGATGGATTTGGTGCTCAGCATGCGCGTCGAGTTGTCGGTGCAGGGCGAACGCCTAGAACACGCAGTCGACGACCTCAACCGCACACGCGACGCAGTAAACAAGGAAGTCGGAATCTTGGAGCAGCGGGTGGACAACTTGCAGACGCACAGCCTGAACACGCGGAAGAAGCTCGACGCGTGGCTGAACCGTGGGTTCGGCGCTGCCGCAGTAATGACCCTCGTGTTCGGCCTAGTGCAGTTCATGGTGCTGGAGAAGATCGCAGACCTGAACGCCATGTCCTCGCTGGTCACGCACAACGCGGCGCAGGTGGAAGTGATCCTGCGGGCCGTGAAGCACAGCAAGCTGGAGTTCCACTACCCGCCTGACGAGCCGACAGATCAGGAGCAGCCCCATGACTGACTGGACTAAAGTAGGTCAACGCCTAGCCGACATTGCCCCGATGCTCGGCACCGTGATCGGTGGTCCAGCTGGAACTGCCGTAGGCTCCATCATAGCCGCCACGCTCGGAACGGCTAACAACCCCGAGGCGGTACTGGCTAGTATCAAGAACAACCCCGACGCAGCGCTCAAGCTCAAAGAGCTGGAGAACGCCGAGCACGCCTCGCTCCGTGCGCAGGCGCTGGCTATGGCGCAGAACGAGGTTCATCTGGCCGGTCTGGAGATGGCTGACCAGCAGCAGGCCCGGTCTACGCACAAAGACCACTGGATGCCGTCGTTGCTCACCGTCACGCTGGCTATCATGGTGTCTGCCATGTCCTACGGCGTTATAACCACGGAAGTGCCTAAAGGCTCAACGGAAGTCGCCTTCCTTATAGTCGGCCAGATACTGACAGCGTTCCTAACTGCCGTAGCGTTCTGGCTGGGCTCCAGCCGGTCGAGTCAGGTAGCCAATAAAGTCATCAGGGAGAAGATGCTTTGAATAAAATCCAGAGCATGATTGACCACCTCATCGGCGTCGAAGGCCGGTACTCGTTCAACGTCAATGACGCGGGTGGCGAGACGATGTGGGGCATCACCGCCCGTGTGGCCCGTGCCAACGGGTATACGAACGCCATGATCTCCATGACGAAGGAAACCGCTGCCGAGATTTACATGCGCGAGTACTTCATCGCTCCGGGGTTCGACAAGGTGTTCCTGATATCCCCGAGCATCGCCGAGGAACTGTTCGACACTGGCGTGAACATGGGCGTCGGCGTATCCAGCAAATTCCTGCAGCGCTGCCTGAACGTACTGAACAAGTCGCACGGCACAGCGCTGTACCCAGAGCTAGTCCCAGACGGCGGGCTTGGCGACAAGTCGATCAGCGCGCTGAACACGTTCCTTCGGGCGCGCGGTTCTCAGGGCGAGGTGGTACTGCTGCGCATGCTCAACGCGTTGCAGGGCAACCGGTACATAGAAATCACGGAGAGCCGCGTACAGAACGAGGAGTTCATTTACGGTTGGTTCCTTAACCGAGTGGTGATCTAAGTGTTGAAGCCAGACGGAAGTACGTCGTGGCCGAAGGGGGCCAACAACGTAGCACCCCGCGACCGGCTGCCGGACGGATTCTTCCGCGTGGCAACGAACGTAGACCCAATGCCTGCGGGCACGCTTAGCCTGCGGGCTGGGTACGAGAAGGTCTACAATGGCACCGACGTACGAGGCGTGCTCGCCCTTGGCGACAAAGTCCTGATAGCGGACGGTACGAGCCTCGTCGAGTACAACGCCGTTACCAACTCCAGTCGTGTCGTTCGCACGATCGCTGGCGCTGGGCGGTTCGTCGGCGAGGTGATGGACGAAGTCCTCTACTTCTGCACCGAGAACGAATGCTTGGAGTACGACGGCACGACCGTCCGCCCGTGGGGCGTGCCAGACGGCAGCAACAGTTTCGGCGTAACAGCCGGCACAGGTGGCGGGCTACAGGCTGGCCACTACCAAATGGCCGTAACATACACCGACGCGTGGGGACGTGAGGGTGGCGCTGCTAAGCCCAAGATCATCACCGTCGCCCAAGGCGGATCGCTGGCCATACAGTTGCCCGCGCCGCCCGCCGGGTGCAGCACTAACCTGTACGTCGGCACGGCGTATGGCGCCACGATGTATCTGCAGAACAACTACGGCACGGCTGCCGCCGTCACCCTGACGCTCGTGTCGGACAATACGGCGCGCTGCACCACTGAGCTGCTGCGTCGCCCGACCCCGTGTGACTACATGGTCCAGTTCAACGGCGTTATGGTCACGGCCAATGGGCCGTACGTACAGATGACGCGCCCGATGCAGCCCCACCTCGTGGACACCGTTCGCGGAATGCTGCAGTACGGCGCGCCGGTTAACGGGCTGCTCGCTACTGATTACCTGTACGTCTGCGCAGACCAGTGCTACGTGCTTACAGGCGTAGAAACGGATGGTATAAGGCAGCAGGTAGTGTTAAGTTATCCGGCAATAACGGGTACCGCTATCATGCTGCCGGACGGCAGGGGGGCGTGGATGACGCACAAAGGCCAAGTGTTCACCGCGAGCGACAGAGACGGGTACGTGGCTGAAGTCACGAAGGACTCGTTTGTCCCGCCACCAGCATCAGCCGGCAGCGTCGGCGTGATTGACCACAACGGCAACCAGCTGGTTGTCACTTCGCTAAAAAACAAGGCGGGTGGCAATCCCCTCGCTGCATCTGACTTTTACATCGGGGAGATAATTAACCCATGAGCATCTTAGGATACGGGTTCCGCTACTACGGCGAAATCATCGCACCGGACGGTGCCGTGGAGACATTCGAGGCCAGCAACTTGCTGCCCCAAGTGTCGATCAA
>Ga0181343_1000247_pt1 | contig 25693 bp, 41 predicted proteins | sample Su13VDMLBSD_FD_130110 | JGI IMG/M metagenome (GOLD analysis project Ga0181343, IMG submission 130110) | Freshwater viral communities from Lake Michigan, USA - Su13.VD.MLB.S.D | ecosystem: Environmental > Aquatic > Freshwater > Lake | place: USA: Michigan | collected 2013-07-15
CGGGCGCGTAGCTCCACTTCATAGCCAAGTGACCGCAGGGCGGGACCCAGAGAAAGCTTTACCTGCCTGGGGGTTGCAGTGGTGGGCAGAAAGAACGATGCCCCCACGTCCAGCTTGTCCCAGTACACGAAGTACTCAATGCCATGGACAACTATGACACGCGGGTCAGACTGCAAGGTCAGAGAATGCGGTTTCATTTAATCCTATGGCCTCACCGTCAAAACAGTAGCACCGCACGTTAAGCCCAGACAGCCCGCCGATTGCTCCCGCACCGATGCGCTTGGTAGTGGCAAGACCGTTGTGCTTAATGATTCCTGCCTTGGCCAGATTCCGCACGGCCTCGCGCACGTCCACCTGACGCTTGGCAAAGAAGGCCCGGAACTCCTGGGCGGTGATGAACAACTCTTTGGTGTCGGGCTCATACCGCTGGCGCAGTGGGCCCCTGGGGTTGGTAATTGGGGCGGGGGGCACGGACCCTTTAATATGGCTATTGATAACCAGGGCGTTGTTAACATTCTCGTTAATGAACGCGGATAGCGTCTCCTGAGCAATTAGCAGGGGACTGCCAATACTGCCGATTTGGGCTTCCCTGTTGCTGGCGACTACCTCCAGAGCGTATTTGTACACACGCGATATCTCAATGCTGTGGAGCCCGCAACGTTCGGCAATGATGGCCCCCACAAACGCACACGCCAAAATGCAGGAATAGAACCGATCGGTTTGGTTCAGCACCAGCCGATCGTCAATCTTCTTTTGCATCTCCGCCAGCATGCTCCTGACTTCATCCATGTTATTCAAAACGTATTGCATGAAGATGGGGCCCGCTATGCCGTAGTGCTCACCCAACGTGCTGAAGACTTCATCAATGTCCGATTTGGTCACGTTTTGCAATGTGGGTACATCAATCTCCAAGAGGCGCTTGAGTTCGCCGTCCGATGTGCTTTTTAACTGGCTAAGTTTGTCGATGAGGGACGAATTGGCAGACGTGATAGTGATGTTGCACCACGATGTATTGTTGACCCGCATCTTGTTTGCTGATGCCTCCATGCGGTGCCGGGCCCGGCCTGTGGTCACCCCGTATGCGGTATCCGATAGCTCTTCATCGGTTGTGTTGGTGATCTCATCCACGGTGAATGCAATGCTGTTGAGCATGCCGATGCGGTGCATCTTGGAAGCGTAGGTGTCGTCCTTGGTCATCAATAAATCAGTGGGATTACCGAAGATCGAATTGACCACCAACTGCGCCGTGGTTTTGCCTGAGCCGGATGCGTTGGACTTGAGGTGTACCAGCGCTCCCTTGACTACTGTGCCGCCAATGAATTTAAGCAGGGGTGCGCCAAACCCAAAGAACAAAGCCAGCGCGTGAGGCTCCAGCCCGGGGCGATTGTAGAAGTCCGCAATCTTTTTCCACCCCTCCAAGTTGCCGCGAGGTATAAACGCTGGGGCTAGTTGCCGGGTTCCGCTTGACGGCGGGGCCAGCTTGTTGCCTGCGGCTGAGTACTCCACCTCCCCAACTACAAACCCCTGCATGTCTGGGGTCCAGCCCATTTGACTGCGGGTCTTGTTTGCTGAGAACTGCGCTTGCAGTTTGCGTATGCTTGTCGAGAAATAAGCCATGATTGGGTCCAGTTGTTTTCCATAAGCCATTACGCCATTCTTAATCACGGTATCCCGCATCTTGTCTTTGGAGAACAATTCGGCCACCGGGGCGTAGAACCGGCGGATACCATCGCGTTGCATGTGCAGGTCAATGCTGACCATTTCCCCTAGGCCATCTCCAAACTCCTCAGAGTCAAAGAACCGCCCTGTTATATACAGGTCGCGGGAATAAACTTCAATCTCAACTTCTTCGCCTGATTCAGTTTTGACACGCTTGAACACGCCACCCCTGGGCCCCCGGAAGAACGGGTAGGGGTATGGCGGTATCTCCACTGTGATGCGGGGGCCCTCGCCCTCGTCTGCATCTCCATACGAAGTTTCCACAATAAACGCCTGGGAGGCAGGGGGCGCGTTGGGTACTGCAACCGTCACTGCGGCGGTCTCGGCGGGCATCTCCACACGCTTGCCGACCAGTATGGGGCTGGATATCCGCTGAGTACATCCGGCACACCCCGCCGAATAGTTGATGCGGTACCAGTCGCAGGTGTATGGCCCCTTGGTCTCCGCCGCCTTGGCCTCTGTGGAGTGACCGCTGTACCCTGGGTGGCCTTTGGATAACTTGTGGATAGCCTGTTGACCGTCCTCACACCGCACAGCGACCGACAGCGCGGCCCGCCACAGCGGCTCTTCAAGCGTTGCCACCTCGGTGATGGCCTTGGTCATCTGGGCGCACCCATTGCCTGCCAAACTGCGCTGGACAATCCTCACAAAGTCACAGGTGGGGTAGTCCCCCACGGCCAGATTGCGGGTCGCCTCGTCCATGCCAAACTGCTTGGCGGCAGTCAGGTCAACTGGTGCGGGCGGCAGACACTTCTCAATATCTTCAACAGCAACTGGTAGGCCAGCATTCACGATGCGCACGGGGCGCGGCGTAGCTTCCTTGTAGTTGTTTGTCCCAGGCACTCGCAGGATGCGGGCAGCATCCGCAGTTACCGCTGGGTCGGCATGTAGGTTGTTTTCACGGCATAACGTTTTGAGGCGCTTGGCCATGCCCAGCCATTTGTCTGCGTCCAGGTCTTCAAGCAAGGGCCAGTACACATGGACACCACCACCAGAAAACACAATTGTGGGCTCGGGCATACCCGTAGTCCGCACAAAAATACCTAGTTCGCTGCAAGCCTGGGCCGGGTCGTTGTACGGCTTGCCAGTGCCGCAATCCAAATCGAGAAAAAAAGCACGTAGGTAGGCTGCGTTATCTGCCTTGCGCCCCAACGCGGGGTCGGCAAAGCTTGCGAGTGCGTAGTAGGCATCAACGCCCCGGGCATCCAGCCCAACCGCAACCGCATCAATATCCGCAACAGTGTCGTGAAACGACTGCTTTACCAGCTTGCTTTTAATCCCGACCGCACAGTAGGTGCCCTGAGTGGGCAACACGGAGTCGAGAAAATTGTTCACATGTCCTCACCGCTCAACTACGCCGAAGCGACTTGGCTCCGTAGCGTTTTGAAAGTTTCCTGATTGAATCAATGTGTCGGGCCCGTGGGGTCGCTTTACCTGTGAACCAGTTATACACAGTTGCGCGGGTGACACCAAGCCGCAAGGCAATGGATGCGATCGGCATTTCCCGGTCGATACAAAGCCTTGCGAACTGGATGACGGGCAGAGTTTGATCTGCCCCCTCCACTTTACGGACAAAGAGGGTGGTGTACCCCCTTGTGACTTCAGTCATCCGTGCCCCAGTCGGCGAGCACAGAGGCTACGTCTTTGGGGGGAGGTGGAGGCGCGTCTGCGGCTTTCTTGCTGGCGCGTTTGACAGGCTCAGTCGTGGCGGCGGGAGCCTCAGTGGGGACAGCAGCTTCCTGGAACGTTTCGGGCAGGGCGAGTGGGGTACCCGTCTCTGCTCTTGACGGAACCATCTTGAACTCAATGGCCATCTTGGCGTCATCGGTCAGGCTTTGGGCCTTGGCGATTTCCCACTCGTCTTGGGTCAGCGGGCGCACTGCGCGGAACTTCAACACAGGCACAGACTCTGCGGTATCAAAGCGGGCCTCAGTCACCAAGCCAGTGATTGGGATGCCGTGCCCTGCCAGGAACTTGCCGTAGGCTTGCAGGGGCATCTTCTCGCCGTCCGCCTTACCGAAGTAAGACTTGGCGGGCACCGACAGGCGATACACGTTGCCGCTGATATCGTTCTCCACAGTCACAGCCAAACGCTTGCTGAATCGGCATGCGCGGGACTTGCCCTCACCAGAGCCCTCAATGTTTTGGGGGCAGGTAGCGCATGCCGAACTTTGCGGGCTGGGTACCTCAGAGTTGGGCACCACGCCTTCTGCTGACCAGCAAACCGGCTTAACGTCCTTGCCTGCCTCATACTTGTCTGCGTAGAAAGTACGGGTGATGCCCTTGCCACTGGCGACCACCACAAAGTTCATGGACCGGTCTTCGTTCTTGGCAACCTCTTCGCCGCCTACGACCATACGCCACACGCCTCCTTTGATGGAGATTTGTTTGCCGCCAGAGCTACCAGCAATATCGCGGGTAGTTGCATCAGGAGCGTTACGCAGGTAGTCGGGGATGTGTGAGCCAGATTTGAAGAGAGAGATGTTACTCATTTGATTTCCTTTGGTTGATTAACGTGCACGACGGACGGTGACCGAATACTTTGAATCCACATTCATGCCTGTTGGCAGTTTGTCAGGGTTGGCTTGCAAGAATTCCTTGAAGTTACCCTGGTGAATGCGGCGCTCAAGTAACTCGGGCGCACTGTGCTCTTTGATAAGCCGATAAACGCTGTCCCAGTCGGACGGCCAATACCGGGTTTTGACGGCGCGGCGAAACGAGCCGTACTGTGTGGACCCACCGTCTTGACCGGTGGTCTTGCATATTTCCAATAGTTCTGCCTCTATGAGTTCAAGTTGCGCTTCAAGGGCGGCAACTTCCTCTTCCATTTGTTTTTGTTTAATGTCTTTGGCATCGCGTATCTTTATGTACACCTTTACCAGTTGGTTTGCATCCATGCGATTTCCTTTGATTTGTGTTGACGGGTGTGGGGGGTTGATTTCACATAAAGCAGTGTGTTTCAACAACAAGGTGCGACACGATGGCGCTAACCCATCGTATCAACCCCCCACGAAACAAATTATACAGTGTCAAATTACGCTGTCAAGCGATTTCTTGTCTGTACAACTCTACAAGGTCCAAGTGCATGTCAATCTTGCTCTGGAGCATGATGTACATCCTGCGCTCAACCGGACTCCCTTGCAGGTGAGTGACGGTTACCTTGTTGGTTTGGCCCGCCCGGTGTGCCCGGGAGTTGGCCTGCATATAGATTTCTGTTGATGCTACAGGACCCCACCAGACAACTTGATCTGCGCGGGTTAGGGTTATCCCGTGAGCAGTCGCTTGGGGTATCAGTAGTAACACCCGGGGGTCATCTTCGGTCTGGAACCTTTTAATTATTTCCCCGCGCTTGGATGCGGGTATGTCGCCGTGTATGGACTCAGTTGTGATGGACCGCTTGGCAAGTTCTTCTTCCAAGATATTGAGCGAGTGCCGAAATGGTATGAAGACAATCACCTTGTTGGAGGTCTCGTCAATCACATCCAGCAGGGCGTTGAGCCTGTTGCTTACATCAAACGCAACCACATCTCTATTGTCCGTATACGCCGCGCCTTGGGAGATTTGCAACAACTTGTTGAGTAGTGCTGCGGCATTGGGTGCTGTGATCTCTTCGCCTGCGGCAACCATCATCATCTGCTTGCGGATGGCCTCGTAGTATTTGTGCTGTTGCGCTGTCAGCGGAACCTCCCTGGTGGTGAACAGCATGTCGGGTAGGTCCAGGCACTCTTCTTTGGTGAAGCGTATAGCCGGTTGCAATACCTTGTGAACCGTGTCTTTGGCATCGTGTTTGGGGGCCCACTTGTACTGCGTGATCTTGTTCATCACCTTGTCGCGGAATGACCCAAAGAACAACGGCACAGAACTGGGGTTGACCAGCTTGGCCAGACCATACGCATCCACGGGTGACTGCGCCGCAGGGGTACCCGTCATAAGCCACAGCCGCGTGTTGGCCTTGACAAGACTTGCAAGCATCTTCCAGCGATCGGTCTGCACACTTTTAATGGCGTTGGCCTCGTCCACAATAATCAGGTCGAACCCGCCGTTCCTAAGTTCTTCTGCAACAACCTTCACGCCGTCAAAGTTGATGATTACAAACTCGTAATCTCCGGTCACGATTGCTTGTCGTTGCTTCTTGGTGCCCTGGGCGATCGCCACTGTGCGGTGCATCACCGTGCGGAATAAGTCAGCCCGCCATGCCGTCTCCATGATCGACACCGGGCACACCACCAACACTCGATTGACTCGGCCATGGGTTATCAGATAGTCCGCTGCCCATGCCGCCGCACTGGTCTTGCCTGTGCCTGCCTCGTTGAACACAAAGCATCTCGGATGCAGAGTGAGGAAGTCGGCGGTCGTTCGTTGGTGCTCGAACGGCACATACACCCCAGGCCAGTTGTATCGCCCGAGGATGGGGCTTGGCGCGTCTTTGATGCCCAGGTTGCGTAGCAGTTGTACCTCGTCAAAGTCCCAGTTGACCAGCACCTGGGATTCCCCATTTTGCTCGGACATGACCTTGCTTTTGGGGATGAGTGCCGTTATTTGTTCGGCATTGCGCGTATTAAACAGGAGCGCCCTGTCTTGGATGATTTGCATAGTGTTGATTTGTGGTGACAAAAAGAGCCGGGTAGAGTGAACTACCCGGCAAAACTAGAGGAGAACGTGCTTGACAACTGCTCATCAAGCAACAAAATAATAGCTTACTTTTTCCTTTCGCGTTTGGAAGTTTCAGACTTCAACCCGTTTGTTTTTGTTCGGGCAAAACTGCGGTTGGCTTCCTTGGGGGTAGCCTTTAAGTTGCGCAGAGAAACTGGGTCGCCGCCCTTGGACAGGGCGCGTTTGTGGTCCACATCCACAGTGCCCGGCAGGTCGCCGTTTGCCTTCTCAAAAACCCGGCGGGCCTTGTTTCGGTTGCTTCGATTCTTGATCTGGTCGGGAGTACCCTGGTACTTTTTGTACTCCGCCGCGTAGTCTCTAGCCATATGGCCTCCTAGTTATAAGCACAAGTCTTTACAGGGCAGAACTTGCATAAGCCACTGGTGCTGGGATTCCACACCCCATTCTCCAGTGCTTGCTCAATACGTCCGGCCCGGCCTGCCCACTTCGACCAGATTTCGGACAGCGCATCGCGCTTGAACTCAGACTTGATTACATCGCTTGCCACGACAAAAAGCAAGGCCCCCTTGACGGTGTTGACCTCGGGGTGGTGCGCCATAATCATGGCGGACATGAGTTCAAGCTGGCCTGAGTCGGCGTACCGGCTTGACTTCCCGGTCTTGTAGTCGGCCACACGGGCAACGCCTCGCTCTCGGTTGATGGCAAGGTAGTCGGGGATGCCCCGGAACCATACATCTTTGTCAAAAAAGCCACACGGGCTAAAGTCAACTCGGATACCCAGTTTTTCTTCGCATCGAATGTCCCCTCCAAGGTTAGCAAGGGGCTCAATGAAATGCTTGAACTGTTCAAACTGTGGGGGTAGTGGGGTCTTGTCTTTGATGTAGTCTTCAAATGCTTTGTGCACCGCTGTGCCATATAACGTGGCATCGGTGTTCTCCTGTTTAAATTTTTTAAGTATGCGGACTTCATGGTATTTGCGTGCGCAGTTTTCAAAATCTTTGATTGCTGAATAGGAATGTGCAAGTGCCATAAGTTTCTTTGTTTGTTTGGATGGCAGATTTTAGCAGTCCTCCACTATGTATGCTGCGCGTTTACGAAGCGGTCCGGTGCCGCGTACAAATGCCCCCCACCAATAGAGTCCGCTCTTGCGCTGCTTAAAATGCCCGCGCACGTAGTGGGCTGCAACATCGGCTCGTTGGCTTACATGTCCTCCAGCCGTAACCACTTCAACCTCTTGTAGATGCAGCAAAGTGTAGGCGCTTGCGGTGTACGCCTTTTTCTTTTTACCGCCCAGTTTCAACCCCTTAGGAGGGACTGACGCTGCAATCCGGGTCTGCCCCACACCACTTCGGCAGTTAAGCAGCATGTACGAGGCAAACAGCAGCGTTGGAATTTCTACAGCGGCTTCCATAATGTGCTGCTGTACTTGCGGATCATTTGCTGTAAGCTCAGCAAACTTTTCGGGCGTTAACTTTGCAGTTTGTGCAGCTTTAATAAGCGACACACAGGGCATAAAGTTTGCCGGTATTGAGTTTTGGCCATTGGCCCCTGCAAATTGAAGTTGTGCTCCTTGTTCGTGGCTCAACCCAAACATAAACATAAACAGGCTATGCTGTACGCTACCGTCTATGTATTCCCAATAGGGAAGGCAGGTTAACACGTTGTTATTTATCTTGCGGATGTATGCCCCTACCCGAGTCACCGGGATAATCCCATCCACAATACCGTTATCGCGTAGCTTCTGTATTGCAGGCGTCAGCGGGTACTCGATTGCCGTGTGCTCGTAGGGCATGTGTAGCTCATCCAGCGGAGTTGGCTTAAACGTAGATGATCTAACCAGTGTCTCCGCCGCTAACGCAACTTCAGAAGACAGCACGAAGGTCTGCACCTTATCTCTTGGAATGTTGTCGGAAAAGTTCATTGGTATCCCAAACTCCGTAAACACCGCTTTATCGAAGAATTTATCCAACAAGGGTTTATTAACAATCGCCATAGCTTGCTCCCATGCCGGACTCGCACGCCAACGGTAAACCCTGCGCCCAGGTCGGACGCCAGGACATGCACTCCTCGACAAACCTGCGGGCTTCCTTGGCCTCGTCAACAGGTGCGATACAAGCAATGGCATCGTGCACCGTCAACACCACCTTGTACCGACTGCTGATCTTCAACATCTGTTCGCCCACAATGCACCGGGCCACAGCTTGGCAAAAGTTCTCCACGATCAACCCGCCGTACACCTTGGTCGTCATGCCTTTGGATTGGTATGTCCATTGCGGCTTGCCGTCAGCCCACACCCGCTCCAGCCCAGGGTACTGGATGTGCAACCCACTGGGTAGGGTAATCCCTTGGGGCGTGGCATGGACAAGGCCGTGCACGTCAATCTGGGTTGTGTGCCCGCTGGCAAGCGCTATCAACGCATTGTCTGCCCGCCGCCACAACTCGGGTATCCGCGAGTATGTATAGCGGTACGTGTTGATGATGCGTTGGGCCTCGTCCACAGACACATCCACCCCTGCCACAGTCTTGAGAAACATCTTTAGCTTAGCGTGACCTACCCCATACCCGGCACCCAGGATGACGGTCTTGCCCACCTGCCGCTGACTCTTTGCCCCGGTGGTAACTTGATCTACGGGGATGCCATAAAGCTTTGCCGCCATGATGGAGTACACATCTTCCTTGTTGTCAAACGCCGTCACCAAGTCATCTTGCCCAGCCAGCCACGCCAGCGTCCGCGCTTCGATCTGCGAGGAGTCGCAGTCAATCACAACGTACCCCTTGGGAGCCAGGATGGCGCGTTTGATCTCGTTGGCATCCACGCCCCGGCTTGGTAGGTTCTGGAGGTTGATCTTGTCCTGGCCAGACCAGCGCCCTGAGTGCGCTCCGTAGTACCGCAGGGGTACCGGGAACGCCCCACGACTTGCCATGGATATGAACCGCTCGGTGCGGGTCTCCTCCAGGGTGGTCTTGTTGCCCACTCGCGCCGCCACCAGTGCCTGTACCCGCAGGTCCGGGTGCTCCTCCAGGGCTTTCATGGCCTCGTCCGTCTTGGCAAACGCATAGGCCATCCGGCCCGTGGTCGGGCTTAGCTTGAGCGGAGGCTCCACGTCAAACAAACGCAGGGCTTCGGCAAATTTCTCGTTGGACATGAGCAACTTCTTGATGCCTGCGGTGCCCTCGGAGAAAATCATATGCACAAAGTCAGGCTGCATGTCGGCCAGCATCTGGTCGCGTACCTTGTCCAGCAGGTCTTGCTTGCGCTCCTTTACATCCTCCAGGTGCTTGACCAACCGCGCCTTGTCCAACTCCAGCACAGGCTCAATGAACATGCGCAGGGTCAGGTCGATTAGCTTGATCTCCAGCTTGGGGAACTTCGGCGCGTAGATGTTGAACAACTGGTATGCAAGGTTGGTGTCATGGGCGCAGTACACCCCGTAACTCACCAACTCTTCAGGGGAGAAGTCCGCGTACCGCTTACCCTTGGCGCGTAGCACCTCGTCCCCCTTGGCCTCAAGGCCAGCGCGTTTGGCTTGCGCCGCCAGGGAGTGTGACTTCTCGTGCGGGAACAGTGCCCTCGACATGCTCAGGGTGTCCAGCCACATCTTCGGCTCCACCCCATACCGCCAGCGCAGTATGGCTCCGTCAAACGCCGTGTTCTGAGCCAGCACCGCCGCATTGCTCCAGTCAACGTTGGCCAACGCCTCGGCCACCCGGGGTTGTGGGTACCACCGGGGCGGCGCATCGCCGTGTTTGATGCTCAGGCCGATCGCCTCAAACTGAGGGGAGCGGATGTACTCCTCGGTGGTCAGCTTGGACAGGCTGAATTCCTGGTCGTAGTAGGACTCAAAGTCCAACGTAATAAGGTTCATGCGTTGGGGGGTTTCTTTAGTTGTTTGCGTTCGCGGTCGCGCTCTCTGCGCTGAATGATCTTGCGCTCGGCATCACTCACCTTCCGCTTCTCTTGCAAAAAGGTGGTAATTGGATTGGGCGTGTTTGATGTCATTGAGGGATTCCTTTAGGTAGGCAAGATTATCTTCGTTGATGATGAGTGCCAACCCACCGGTCTTGGCAATGTCGCGCAGGTTTTTAATCTGTAAGGCAGTGGGCACCCCGCGCCCAGCCTTGCACTCTATGCCGATGAAGAACCCATTGAAGCATGCCAATATGTCGGGGGTTCCGTTGTTGGCGTACTGCCCGCCGATGTAGTTCACCGCGTAGGCACCATGCGCTTTGAGCAAGGCATGCACTTTCTTTTTGACTTTGGATTCAGGGGTGGTGGCCATGCGTGTCCTTTGATTGGCGGTTTATAAGCACCCGGTACGCATCAATGGCAACCCGCAGGTCGTCTTGAAGCTGGGCAATTTGTTTGTCTTGGGCATCCATTTTGGCCTGCGCGTCTTGCGCAAACCTTACAAGATTGGTTGGATGCCATGAGGCAAAGTCAACGCTGGGCATTGGTGAGTCGCTTTCGTTTTTTAAAAAAGTATTTGATTACCTGGAGGCTAACATCAAACCGCTCGGCAATCTTTTGCATTGACTCGCCTTGCTCACGCAGTACAAGTGCTCGGCGTTCATCAATCAGTGTGGGCTTGCGTCCGCTCCCAGGTCGTGCGCCGCCCTTCATGCGCCGTCCCCTTCTGTTGGGTGTTCAGTTAGTCTCTTCTGCAAACGCACGATGCGCTGCTCGTTGTAGGCCACTACCGATTTCGCGTACTCAACGCCACTTTCTGCCTCAAGCTTGTTGAGTTGCGCCTCGCGCAGTTCTTTGGAGATGATCTCTTGCAAAGTTCTTGCCCTCAATGCGTCTTTGCAATACTTGAATATTGGGTTGTGCCAACTCATACCGTCGCCTTCGCGCTACGCGCATCAACGCAGGGCTTGCACACGTATTTGTGAAGCCCCGTCTGTAGATTTATGATGCACCCTTTTTCTGGCACGGATTGTTTCTGGCACTTCCAGCACAACTTTCCCCGGCTGTGCATCCACGTATGGTGCTCGCGTGTCATGTTCGCAACATCACTAGCTTGCGCCAGTGCGTTGAAAGCTGTGTTGCCCTTGCCTTTGTGGCTATCCCATTTGCTCATGTGTTCTCTCCTCTGGCCCTGATGGCATCGCCCCATGTGCCACCACCTTCTTTAAGAATGTGGTCTACAAACTTTGCACACGCCTCACGCTCGGCCAAGACTGCTTCGTCAATCAACATTTGCGTCATGCTCCACAGGTCTGTAACAAATTTATTGGATGTAATAGGTTTGTTCATTTGTTCTCCAGTTGTGGTTGAGGTAGCTTGTCAATGAATGCCTGACCCATGCGAATACTGTCTGCGTCCCAAATGTCCATGTCGCTGAGAAACGCATCTTCCGTTTGTCCGTGGCAGTAAACACGAAACCGCTTTTGGTATGTGTTGATGTCGTATTCGGATTCCATGCGCTCAACACGCTTGTTGCATACGGCGCACATCGGCACATCGTGCAATGCCAATGCAAATTTGTTCTGTTCGGAAAGTTTCATGACTTGTCCCTTGCGGCAATCATTGCGTCTGCCAAGTCGTACACCCACTCTGCTAAGTCGGCATCAGGCAACGTCTTTGGTAAATTACCGCTTGCAAGCATCCCTTGCATAGCCTTTGCCGCAAAGTAATCGCGCAGGGTCATGCCTGTCATGTCAGTCCTGTGTGGGTTGGGGAATGCTTGTTCTATTTTGTCCATGATTTGTTTCTTTCTCCATCCACTTGTGTGTTGCCAATGACCTTGCTTCATCGCAAGCTCCTCGAATGCTTCGTCTTCTTCGTTCATGTCTTCTCCTGTGGTGTAGCGTGTACCACTGCCTCAAGGTATTTCATTTCAGTGGGGGTCATAGGCCGTCCATGCTCCTGTTTAAACTGGTGTAAAAAACTACCCAGCCGAATTGACCGATCAAACAATTCACCCACATCAGCGCACCCAGATGCTTTAACTAACGCTTCGATTTTTGGGTTCACATCTTCTCCTTCAAATAAAACTCCATTGCAATGCGGTATGGGTTAAGCATGGGCAACAGTAATTCTTGAGGCCCGTAGTAATAATATTTTGGCTTGCTCTCGTCCACCGATGTAACAGTTGTCCCGTCAACAACGTGGTGATACCTTGTTTCATCAACCCGAATGGCGTAGCCCTCTGCCTTTGCCACCGCCAACTTCAACTCAAGGCTGCCAATGGGACCCCAGTTCTTGATGGTGTCGTATTTCCCGATCAGCTTATTCATCTATCCCCCCTTTCGTTCTCGTCCATCCAAAACCACAGGTGCATCAGGGCTACCAGCACAAACCCCGCAATCACCATGCCTATGAACCCCAACAGAATCGTTACAAGGATGGTCTCCATCACTCCTCCCCGCACTCGTTGAGCGCTGTGTTGGTTAAGTCCCTGACAAGCGCCAGCACCATCAATGGGTCGGCATCATGCTTGAAGTAGCTACGAACCGTCATCTGAATGTCGGTCAGTGCGTGAATGGCCTTACCCCCGTTTAAAGCATGACGCAGTCTGTCCTGATCTTCGGGGTATGTGAATTCCAATATGGCCTTCATGTCACCCACCAAAAATCTTCTTGAGTTCATCGTACAAAGCCCGTGCATCTTTGATGTTCATGGTAGCTAGCAGATCGGTTTGTTTGGGCGCTGGCGGCGCAACCTGCTTGGGCGCTTTGACTTCCTTGGCTTTTTTAGGGGCGGTGACGATTCGCTTGCCCTTGGGCATTTTTATATGCCGCTTCAACGGCACATACTCCTTGACTGCGGCAAAGAGTTTGCGCTCTGCGTCCCGCCTAACTTGCCCATGGGCAATCAACTGGGAGAGGATGGAGGATGTTGATCCGTAGTTGAACCCCTCGGCTACAAGCGCTTTGGTGGTCTCAGCAGAAGTGGTGCCTGGGTGGGCTTTGATGTAGTCAAACGTGACGCGGGTCACGTTGTTGGTTGGTTTGAATTTTAAAAGGTGTGCGTGTTTGGTTGGTTGAGTTGTGTTCACGGGTTTGATCTCTGGTTGATTCCAACTGTTTAAAACTTTGTTGAGTGCTGTTTGCATATCAGGCATGTTGTGCTCCGTCTAATATTAGATGGTGGTTAAAACAAGCGCATCTGCGCGGGGTTGTTGTCGTCCTTGGGCAGTCGCTTGCCAAGCGCATGCTCAAGTTCCTCGATGTCTCTCAAGCGCATCTCAAGACGTTCAGCAAGGACTTTGGTAAGCCCCGTCATGCCGTCAACATGGCGTAAGAGTTCTTGGTCGGTCAGGTTGTCGTATGTCATGTCATTCCAGTTCAATAAACTCGGTGAGTGCGCCGGACGCAGTGGTGCGAAACCAGCAAATAAAATCCGGCGGAGGTTCCTTGACCCGCTTTGCCGACCCGCTGATCTTTGCCACAGCGAGGATTGGCTCAAGCCACGCTGGGCGCTCGTGATAGTGGCCTCTGGTCGTAGCCTCCCGACCGTCATGCCAGCACTTGAGGAGAAACCCCCCATCGCGTTCTTCGTATCTGTACTCTCGTTCATCATCTTTCATCGTGTCCTTTCTTCTACACATCCAGTTGTCGAGTTGCTTTTTTGCATCAAGCATCACCCAACGCTTGACCCGAATCTTCATCGCTACCATCGTCTACTCCCCAATCAAAGGCACCCAGGATTTCATCAACTTTCTGCTTGACCAAGATGCGGGTGCCATCTTCTTCACGCAACTCTTTAGGCGTTACCCCAGACAATACCTCCTCTAACTTACGCCGAGCTTTCTCCAGCGCAGGGTCTTTGGTTATGTTCATCTGGGTCAACAACTCGCACAACTCAACCGCACCAGTCACCATGGTGTCGTGGAACTTGCGCTTCTTGCCATCCTCCTCAACCACCAAGCGGTCACTCAGGCGGTGCAACGCATCGTGCAGTCGGCTCCACGAATCCTGGGCGGCGGCTTGCAACTGAACCTCCAGGCGCTTCTCGTACTGGCGTATGAGGTCACGCTGTACTTCGTTCTCAACATCTAAGCGAAAGTCACCAGAGGTAGGCAATGGTGTGTATGACACATCCATGCGGAACTTGCGGGCAACCTGCACACGGCTTGGGTATTCATCGCGGTTGAACAGTGAGCCCAACTGGAACGCGGCGGCGGCAACCAGCAGGTCGTACTTGTTGAGGAACACATCCACTAAGCGATCAAACTCCACACGATAGCGGTCGATCGTCTTGCTGTAGTCCTGCAACAGTGCGGTGGGCAACAGTCGCGCACCATAGTCATTCCAAGGTTGGGTCAAGCGGTAGTGCTCAGTGCGGGCCCGTGCTTGAAACTTGGTGATCTCGTCCAACTCTTTGCACTCAGCAAACAAGTTCTTGTACACAGAGGCGGCGCGTTTAGACCCCGACCCCTTGGAGGTGGTCACCTCGTCTTGTGTGCGCTTGTCCTGCTTCTTGCCCGAGTAGATCGAGATTTGCAGGTCAACCAACATTGCGGCGCGTGCCACGCCAGCCATTACGTTATCAGTCATTTTTAGCTCCTTGTGCAGTGATGAATTTAATTGCGCCGTAGGTGGTCTCGTCCAACACATTTGCGCGGATAGCGGTGGCGGGCAAGGTGCCAATTTTGTGGATGTACTCCATGCCATACCCGTGGGTTCCGGTGCCCTTGTCTACCCTGTGGTCAACCAGCATTTCGGCACCCGCAAGGGCATTCATAAACACCTCCAACTGCGCCTCGTTCAAGATGACCTGATGGTCTTCAAATTTAATTACAAACTTCATCGTCGTTCTCCAGGTTAAAAGTTACTTCGTTGCACTCACATGACCCAATGAATGATTCCTCACTCGTCAAGTCCTCGTACTCGTCTTGCAGTTGCTTGAACAACTCGTTGTTCTTTGATTCAATAAACCATCTAATATTAGATTCCAGGTTTGATGCGTCATCTTGCTGTGCGACCAACTCATGCCATGCGTCCTCGTCAAGATGTTGAAATATCCCAGTTGGCTGAGTCTGGTCAAACGCCGCCTCAAAACTGAAGCGAGCATCGCCTTTGTGGGATGAACTCACAAATACTGTTGACCTGTCTTGTTCAGTGGCCAAATACAGCGCAGGGAATGCCTCGGCATAGGTCTGCCCATCGTCATAGATCTCAGCCGCCATCCACTTGTGAACATTGATCTTGCCGTCAAAACAAGCGTAGCTACCTTGGCAATAAAACCCGTTGAACGCTATTCTTTCCACCTGGACGCCGTGTGCCGCCATCTCATCGGTGAAGTTTTGCTCAATAGTGTCAAACCATTCATCCCACAAAGCGCCGTGCTCTTGCCAGTCGTGGTGTTCTTGCTCGAACCGCTTGGGGTCGAGTTCTTTAAGTTGTTGTGCAGTTAGTTCCATGATGTGCCTTTCATATATCAATCCGAATTTTTAGTTCCACTTGAAGAAACCCAAGGGCTCTGGAAGACTCGTGTCTTTCTACGTCATCGCGGTTTTCCCCGACACGAACAAACTCAAACTCAAACCCACAGCGTTCAACTTCTTTTAGAAAGTTTTCAAACGCCAATATGTCTTGGTCTGATTCGTACCACTTAGCATCATTGGCTTTGAATACGAGCACCCCATCAATGTCGTGCCACTTGAAATGACTACCCCACATATCCGCAATCTCTTTGAATGTTGTGCTCATCAAAGTCTTGAGTAGGGGGTATCTCTTTTCTTTGTCGATGGTGAGTACGCTATTTTGTCCAACGAATGGTTCGTGTATCGCATAGACAAGAGCCACTACATCTGATCTGTATCCCATGTCATTCCCCTGGGGGTGTATGCGTCATGTGGAGCATGCTCGTCATAAACGATGGCGGAAATACATTCTCATCAATGTATATCTTTTCGTCTTCGAGGTGGCCGTTCATGTTGCCAATGCGAACGAACCAGCCAGCATCCTTAGCGCGTTTGGCATACGCCACAAGTATTGATGCCAGTCCCTTTTCTCGACGCTGGTGAACCTCCCAGCAGGGTTCGGTTTTTGTACCCATTACAAACCGCCAAAATAAAGTGCTCATGTTGTTTTCCTTAATTTCCTGCGCTTACGAGCAGGGTTAAAAATGATAGTGCTTCATCTTTTGAATCAAAGTCCGCGCGTAGTCCTTGGGAGGTACGCGCCACCCATTTGCCATCAATGCACAGCACCCACCCTGCGGGCAAATTCTCGATGACACGCTTGACCTCAGATGTATAGGCGTAGGCGATGTACTCGTTCGACTCGTGGTCGTAGATATTCGCCCAATACACGCGGGTCACTTGGAGTCGTCCTCTCTGCCATTCATAAGCACCAGCACAGTGGATATCGCATCGACCAGCGGCTCGTCATCCCTAATCAGGTATACGCAGTGCTCGCGTTCATCCGGCCCGTTGGGGTTGTACCTAAATCTTAGGAACTCGATGTACTGCCCATTGATCGCTGTGTGTATTGAGAATGTACGAACAGGGACTTGGTTTTCCCCCATGGAGGGACTAGCAGAATTAAGCATCGTCCCCGCTTCGCTTAGCTTTGCTTGCCGCACTCTGTCCCATGATGCTTGAAGCACTGAGTCGATCATTCGTGTAAATAATCCCATGTCAATCTCCCAGTGAAATGTTTACGCCGTAGGGCGCTTGCTCGTTAGTGGTGATGGCCCACAGCGTAGGCCACTCCGACCGACCCCAGCTACCGACATACCCATCGGTGAACTGGATGACAGCTTGCGGGTTCATGCGCTTCTCACGCAGGTAGTCGAACAACACCGCGCCATCGGTGCCCCCACCCCCCTTGATCTTGAGGTCTTGCACAGCAAACTGACCGCCCTCGAATGTCTGGTGTCCGGCGATCTTCGTGTCCCAATAGATCACATGGGTCTTGGCTGGCTTGACTTGCTCGATGATGGCCGCGATCTCGGACACAAACATGGTCATCTCCTCACCGCCAAAGACAGACCCGGATGTGTCGAACCCGACCACCAACTCGTTGAGGGTCACGCCAATCATGGATGGCATGTAGATATCGTCAGCCAGGAACCTGCGGTTGGGTCTGCGCCATGAGGACTCGTCACGCCCTGCACAAGTCTCTTGGACAAACTCACGCAACACCTTGCGCCAGTCAACCTTGGGTGCCAGCAAGTCACCGAACACACCATCCCTATCGCCAACGCCCTTGCCAGCCAGCTTGCGCCGCAACAACTCACCCTGACGCACAGCCCTTGCGATCTCCTCGGCTTGCTTGGTTTGCTGTTCCTGGGTCTGCTCAGTAGCGTCCCCCCACATATGGTCATCGATACCATCGCCTTGACCCTCGCCGCCTTGACCCTGACCGCCGGACTTCTGTTGCTGTTGCTTGAGGTCATCAAAGATTTGCTTGACCGACCAGCCCCGATACTTTTCATCGGGCATCACACCCATTGAGAGCATCTTCACGAACCCCTCGCCAGCATCGGTATCGACCAGGGACAGGTTGACAAACTGGTCAGCGGCTTGGTTAGCCAGCATGTGGTTTTCGTCGTGCAATGTTTGCCACAAGTGGAGGTGCCGATACGCCTTGTGTGTAGCCTCGTGCAGTACGAGGAACCGCAACTCAGGGTCACTCGGGCACAACGACTGCACAAAGTCGGGGTTGTAGTACACATTCCAACCATCGGTTGCGGCGGTGGGCAGGTCTTTGCGTACCTCTACCTTGCCACAAGCCAACACGCCAGAGTAGGCGCAGAACTTTTTGTGTTGCATGATGGCGATGTGCGCCTTCTTGATTCGATCTGATACTTCCATGTCATTCTCCGTTGCAGTTAGTGATGTAGATACGATCTGCTGAGTCAAGCCTTGCCGCAAGTTCTTCAGCTTGCTCGATCTGTGCAGGGGTGCGGGTTGCTTTTATCAAGTCAATCGCTTGGATGGCGTAGTCATCTTGGAAGAAGAAAATCTTGTCGTCAAAAGGTGTTTTCTCAGCGTCCCACTTCTCAAGAATTTGCGTTTGTCTATTGAAAGAACTATTCCGACTTTGGGTTGCGACTGGGTTGGTGAGTCTGTGTACCGCCAAGTCAGCCCGCATAAGTTCAATAACCTCAGAGGCAACCTCAATGGGCACCTCGTAGTTGTGGAGAGCGACTGTCCCTGCGTAGTATTGCTGAGAGGAACCGCCGGGTCTCAAGCGGTTAGAGGTTATGAACGGCGGGTACTTGGCTGTATCCCGCACCAACACCGCCAACCGCCGGGTATTGCTATACCAACCACCTTGGTACACCCCATCACGCAACATACGCTGTGCACCCCGTTTGGTGCGATTAGATATGGTTGAGGGGCTTACATACACATCGGCATCTACACCGGGGGTCTTCAATAGTCTTGCTGTGCTCCAAACATCCATGTTAGTTTCTCCAAAGTAAAACATCTAACGCCACCACAATGATGGCAACCAATAAAACAATACGCATCGCAATGGCGTCCATCAAAACCTCCGTCTAATATTAGATGCGCCATACCGCTCGTTGAGCAGTCCTGTCTGCAACATCTCAGCGTAGCGAGAATCTAAGTTGTTCTGCGGTGGGGGTGTGTACGCCTTGCCGATGCGGCTTGGGTTCCAGTCTTTGTGTAAGCGCACAGTTGTGCGCCCGTCTGAGGTTCGTTCAGTGATTAACATCTTGTGCCCTTAGAAGTACTTGCCGAGTTTCGCGGCGGCTTCGGTGAACTTGCGATTGCGACACGCCATACCTACCTTGGATTTGTTGGACGCCAAGGTGGAGATGAACAACGCATTGGCCTCGAATGACTTCCAACGCGCCGTGTAGGTCATCACCGCGTCCATGCTGTCCGCATTGACACGCCCAGCCAACATGAAGGACAGGATGAACAACGCACCCACGCTGTCGGTGTCTGGCACTTTGGTCTTGTGTGGGTCACGCACAATGTTCTCGAACAGTGGCAACTGGTCAGCCAGATGCACCAAGGCATCAAGCAAACGCGCCGCAGGTTCGCCAATCGTACCGGCCAGTGCTGGCAGGGTAGCGTCACCCAACACGTTGCGTTGTTTGACAATGTTGCTGGCCTTCGCCATCGAACGCAACGAACAGAACGCTCGGGTGTTGCCATTCAATGGGTTGAAGATGTAGGGGTTCTTCTCGTTCTTGCCCAGCGTTGTGTAGCACTGAAACACCTCGGGGTTCTGCTTGGCAAACGCCATGATCTCAGGGGCAATGTCGTTGTCTGCCGCCCAGATTAGCCAGTCATCGCACATCACATCTACCTCCACCTCAGTCATGCGGTTGTAGGCATGGCCTGGGATGCTGTCACCCACACCATCGGTATCCAGATTGGTGGTAGCGAACACGATAGACCCGGTGGGCAGGGGCACATCACCGATGCGATGCTCCAAGATGGTAGGCAACAACATATTGAGCACAGGGCGAGACGCCTTGCCTAGCTCGTCTAACATTAGACAGACAGGGCGCGTCTGACCACGGCCAATACCGAACCTCGCATTGGGTGCGTAGTTGGTAATCATCGCTTCCTTGTCGATGACAGGCATACCCAGATCGCCGAGGTCGAGGTTGGCCACGTCGATGTAGCACATCTGGTAGTCGGGCAGGTCTTTGGCCAGCATCGATAGGATGCTTGACTTGCCGATACCGGGCCGACCCCGTAGGATGATAGTGTTGGATGAGCCAACATGGCGAATGAGATTCGCGGCTTGGTTGAGGGACAAACGCATGGTTGATTTAGTGACTGACATGATTTAAATTTCCTAAGTTGATTGATTCATCTAATATTAGATGCGGGTTACAGGGGAACGCTGGTTATGTCTGTGATTGATGTTGCCATAAACTCCTTTCGTATAGCTGACATGAGCCGAGCCCATGTTTGTTTGACTGTTAACCTCTCCGACTCTCGGTTCCACTCGCGTCTGAACGCATAGCGGGCCACGATCTCAGGCCAATCGTTGGCATGGCACTCTCGCGTGATATGCCTGATGACTGACTTCGCATCCCAGCCACGCCGAGGTAGGTCGTCCGTCACGTTAGCGGCAAGCACAGGGAACACCGCCTTGAACCCTGACTCTTTTATGTCCTCACGGAAATTGGCAATATCTTCTTTGTCTACGTGCCGCGCCTCGAACCTTTGGACGCCGTTGAGTATCTCGCCCTCGCCATCCAACTCAATGCCGTCATAGTATTTGTATAGCGTTCGGTTGACACGCAGGGTGTGCTGGCTGAGACTCTTGACACTCCACGAACCGATGCCGATGTGAAACGGCACGAACCCAAACGCCTCGTTGAGTCTCGCCTTCGTAGTGGGTCGGTCGTACCAGCCCCGTGTGTCGATCACAATGCGCCCATCCTCATAGGCAGTCAGTATGTCGGTGGAGTACATACGTACCACCATTGCGTTGTCGTTGCGCCGTAGCACCCTGACATGACTGCGTTGTCGCTTGTATCCGCACAGGGGTGCGGAGTTCTTGTATTGCCCGCGTTTGTACTTGTGACGCTCAAGATGCAGGGCTAGGTTTGTGTGTGTTGTTGTCATTTGGTTTCTCCAGTTGATCTAATATTAGATGGGGCGAATAGAGGCAGACACCTCAATCTGTCCGGCTTGCATGCGCTCGGACACGCAGAGCATCGACCCATCGGTGAATCGAATCGTGATGCCCTCTTCGTAGTCGTCCACGTATTCGACAGCGGATACGGTCTTGCCGATTAAGGCTTGGAAAAACGGATTGCTCTCGTGCATTTCTTTTGGCTTGCGGTTCATGTGTTCCCCTTGTGTGATGAGTTGAGTCCCTTGAGCAGAGACAAGTCGGTGACCAGGATGTAGTTGGATTTAGGCATGGGCACCACGGTGTGTCGCACTGCCCTTGCTTCGGTCTCGCCACACCCAGCACAGGTGGGGCGCTTGAGGTATCGGCGGGCGGGTTCGACACGCACGGCATAGCACGCCACGCAGATCGGCAGGTGGTAGTCTTCCATGGTTAGCCTTCTTCTTGCCAATCTTTACAGTTACAAAGTTTCTCAACGCCTGTTTTGTATGCGTGGCAACTCATCATATGCACGGGCTTGATGCCGTGGTACAGGTAGTCGTCAATCGCACTAGCGCAGTCGGTCAGCTTCTGCGTCACGCTTGTGTACAGCTTCGCCGCCATTGCCAACTGCTCGGGCGTGGATTGCGGGTTCTCCATCAACTTGAGCATTGTGTCCTCCATGTGGGCCACGTTCTTGCGGATGCCATTCCACTGACGCATGAGGATGTTGATCTTTGGGTCGCGCATGCCAAATCTCCATGCGGTCGGTTGCATTTCACTGGTTTTCATCATTCACCCCTTGTGTAGTCTTCGAGGGCCAGGGCATGCCCGGCAGTCTCGGTGTCGTGGTTGGCAAGCGCAACGGCGCGCAGTTCGTCTGCGGATTCGGTGTCGTACACCTGATACCCCCAGTATTCGAGGTAGACCACCAGTTCCCAGCGGTCAGCGTTTTGCAATTGGTTACGTGTCATGTTTGATTTCCTTTGAATAGTTTGGTGAACAACTCACCCGATAGGCCACGATTACATGGCCTACCAGTTGGTCTGTCCAACTCGGGGTATCTCCCCGGTAGGTACGATAGGGTTTGTCGGTGCGATTTACTGCCGTCTAATATTAGATGGCATCCCGCATCCCGAGGGTTCATTGGGGTTAGCCAAGAGGAACACGCCCAGTTAGGTACATAGCTTGTTGATTGCATCCTGCTATCGGGTTCGGTGCTTGGGTATGCGTTAACACCCCATTGATTGCACACTACTACTTACACCACATGATGCGCTGACTGGCTACAGCACGCCTTTTCACCTAGGGAGGGGTCATCCAGATATGTGTCTCTTGGTTCGCTTGCTAGCGTTCGTTTGCAATCTGGTTCTGCCTATAGGTTTCTCGTATACATTACTTCCGAGCGGCGGTTTGATGCGTCTAATATTAGATGGTTAGATCTACGTATAGACTGGCCTGTATGGATTTTTAAAGAACGTGGGGCGCATAAGGGGAAGGCTACCCGTAACTCAGAGCGATCTCTGAGTCGATGGGTCTATTGTACCAGATATATAGATCTTTGTCAATAGTCTGGGGGCCATCTAATATTAGATGGCGGGGGCTTATTTCTCCTTCTTCATGGCATTCTCTCGGCGTGCTTCCTCTGCAAAATACAGCTTCTCAGCCATGATCGCCGTGATGTTGAATCGCTTGGCGGTGGCGTGCAGGTCGGCATTTTCGTAGATGTCTTGGTACACATCGGCGGCGAGGTGTGGGTTGGTTGCAGTGATGACGCTGAGTTCGTCTGAGGTGTCCGCGCCCCAATCCTTGAGGATTTCTTTTTCGCGGTCGGTCAGGGGTTTGGTTTGGGGGGCTTGGGCCTTGGCTCTGGGTTGGGTGATAGTGTTGCCGCGCATAATCTGGTTGATGCGGTCGATGGATATGCGGTACTCGTTGGCCAGGGCGCGTCGGGTTTCCCCTGAGTTCACGCGCAAGATGATGTCGGCATCGCGTGTGGCATTGGGGCCTGTGGGGGATTCGGGGACAAGCATTAGGGCGCGGATTGCGGCTTGAACGCGGGGGGATATGGCAAGCAGGGCTAGGAATTCGTCTTCAAATGCTGGGGACATTGGGGGCTCCGGGTGGGTTGTGTAGTAAGGCTTGTAATTGTAGCATGGGCATCTAATATTAGACGGGGGATTACCATTACTACAACTACTACTGAGGGTGATTGGGGTTTACCAGTATAAATGGTGTACGTGAAAAGTTCGCTTGTAACGAAAAGGGGGGGCTTGTAACGCTCGTGTAACTTTTTAAAGTGGCGCGGAAAGTGGCGTGGGTGTTGGGTTCACCTTGTCGTGTAACGTTGTAACGTGGTTTTTGGAGAATTCACGGGAAAACACCCTCAGTGTAGTAGTAGTAATGGTAATGACGCTACAACTCCTACTACTACACTTGTGGAATATTTCCCAGCCGCTCAGGTAAACAGCGTTACAGCGTTACACGTCTCTATATATATATATATATATATTTATTTATTATTAGTATTAGGGGGGATTTCATCTAATATTAGATGCTTTCCGAGAACCTTATGCTTACAGTTGTAATGTAACGTAAACTGCGTATTTTGCGTAACATTTGCGTTACAGCGTTACACGCTTTTTGCCGCTCGGTGATAGTGTTTGCCACGCCAACGGCGTCTAATATTAGATCCCATGCTGGGCCCGGCGGCGAGGTCTCTCCCGCACACGCACTCTCCCACGCGGTCCGACTACTATCACGCTTTGCGTGCGCATGATACGCACGCAGACGAAGAAAAATGAGGACAAAAAAAAGCCCGCCGAAGCGGGCTGGAGGGGCGAGAAAATTTACTCTGTGATTTCCTTGAACCCGTCCAATGATTCGATGGCAAGGTCAACCATTGAAGCACTGAATTCCGACAATCCCAATATGCGGGCCTGCGCAATGGCTTTGGATATTGTTTTGTCCAATTCTTCACGTGTGGTCGATTGAACCTTACCTGCTTTGGCCGTTGCAGGGGTGGATTTTTTGGAGAATGGCAGTTTTTTGGATTCGTCATTCTTCAATGATGGGGTGAATTCAACCCCATAATGCAATGCACGCATGGCAGACTGAGCATACTCTGTGAAGGTTTTGCGCTCCATTTGACCCGTGGCGCATGCGTCAACCACCACCTGAGAATCCCGGATGGCTTTGCCCATAGCCTTGACGGCCTTTTCATCTTTGCCAACCTGAACCAACCAAGTATCAACAAAGCGTTGCATGGTTGTGCAAACCACAGAGGACAGTTTGTCCTGCGCTTTGTCAAAAGATTTCCAACCACCAATGATGGTTTTTGCATGAGAGTCAAAAGATGGGAGAGTGATGACGTTTGTCATTTTGATTTCCTTGAGTTACGTTGATGAATTTCGATCTAGTTAATAACCAGACCGAACCCAGACTGTAACGCAAAGCGCCCGGGTTGTCAAGTGGTTGTCTAGATGTTTATCTAATGTTAGACCTTCAAAAAATCCCGCCCTGTTGACCCCACCGCACCCCGGGGCCCACTTATGGCTTTGGGACTCCGCCCGTCCGCTTACGCTGAGTGTTGCATCCGCTACCACCACAAAAAACCATTCAACTGTACAAATATACAGTCCCCCAGACCCCACCCCCCTTCCAAGGGAAACACCCCCACCCCAAAAATAAAACACACCTGTGAAAAATTACACTATACTAACTGCAACACAACGGCTGCGCACCCCGCCATGTACACACCGGTCATCGACTACGACGTACCACTTGCAGACTATGCACCCACCTTCCAAGACTTGAGGGACCGGGTAGCTTCCGCCGTTGCGGCGCTGGAAGATTTGGACTACCTGCCGGAGCCAACAGAAGAAGATCGCCGGGTGAGCCGGGCAATTTTCGCTGGGGAGCAAGGAGCCACGGACACAGACCTGTCCAGCCCCGGGGTAATCGTGCATGTGGCTGCATTACTCAATGAATATGACCGCACCGTGGTCAAAAGTGCTGCACAACTGCGGACCTACGTCACAAACAAGCTGATCTTGGAGTCCGACAACCAAGACCCACGCATCAGGATCAAGTCACTGGAGCTCCTGGGTAAGATTTCAGACGTCGGGTTGTTCACAGACAAGACAGAAATCACCATGCGGCACCGCCCCACCGAGGAATTGGAGCAAATGCTGCGGGAAAGGCTTACCAAAGTCATCGAAGGCGACGTTTTCGAGGTGTCCAACCCCGATAAGTTGTCCGACCGGCCCAAAATGGACGTTTCTGAGGTGCTTGGCGAGTGATTACCGACGATGTTTTGACCCCGGAGCGCGTAAATCGCATCGTAAAGAGTCTGCCGTCAGCAGAAGCAGCGGAATTGCTGGCTTTGATGGACGAATTGCAGGGCCGCAAGCGTATTGACATGTGTCAACTGGACTTTTTGGCGTTTATTGCGGCCATGGACCCCACATATAAGTTCGGAGTCCACTTAAAACGGCTGGGAAACCTGCTGATGGATGTGGAGAAGAACATCAAAAACCGCATTGCGGTGTCAATGGCCCCCAGGATGGGCAAATCGCAGATGATTTCCATCTACTACCCGGCTTGGTACCTCGGTTTGCACCCCGATCACAAGGTAATTGTGGCCTCTCACACGGCTGATTTGGCTGTTGTAATGGCCAGAAAAGTGCGAAATCTCATCAATACGCCCGAGTACAAGGCCATATTTCCCAACACGGCGATCGCCGCAGATGCCAAAGCAGCGGCCCAATGGAACACCACAAAGGGCGGAGAGTACTTCGCCATCGGTGTGGGCGGCGCGTTGGCCGGTCGCGGAGCGCACTTAATCATTGCCGAC
>Ga0181343_1000249_pt1 | contig 25667 bp, 35 predicted proteins | sample Su13VDMLBSD_FD_130110 | JGI IMG/M metagenome (GOLD analysis project Ga0181343, IMG submission 130110) | Freshwater viral communities from Lake Michigan, USA - Su13.VD.MLB.S.D | ecosystem: Environmental > Aquatic > Freshwater > Lake | place: USA: Michigan | collected 2013-07-15
ACCAATTGCAGTTACTAAAGCTAGGTTAGTAGAGTTGCTTAGGGTTACTAAACCAGAAGCATTTGTGGTTCCTTGTAGCGTGGTGAGGTTAGTGTTTAGTGGTTGCTTAGCAGCTAGTGAGGAATCAAACCCAGCTAGTCTAGTAACAAAAGCGCCTGATCGACCGCCAGTATCCCAGTTAGCAATAATAGTATTAGCTATATAATCAGTATAGACATTTTGTAAGAAGTACTTATTAACAGCCATTCTACCAATGCGGTCAATATCTTCAGGTTCTGCTTCAGCATTTGGAGGGAAGGCATTACCATCAACTCCCGGCATACCCATATTAATAATTGAGAATGAACCCATGTCAAGATCCTTGTTACCAAGGAATGGACCATCAACTGCGGATTCATCGAACTTAAGAATAAATTCTTGGTCAACCTTCCACATTAGTTCCTGAAGAAGATTAACAAGTTGGGATACCTGAAGGTTTAACTGACCACTTGTTAGGCGTGAACCGGGAGCAAAGTTCACAACCTTTTCTGTTGATACGGTTCTTCTGCGAATAATGACATCATCATTAGCAGCAAGACCGGGAATAATAATGGTTTGATTTTGAATGGGAGGAGTACTAGCAGCTAGTAGTTTAAAGGTTCGTGAAGTGCCTGTGTTAATGTCATAATAAGGACCAGTGTTAGCAGCTGGTGCTGGAACAAACTCATCACTAGCTGAGTTAGCAATATCCTTCATTGTAATTGTCTTATTGATAATATCAACTGTATACCATTGCTTAGGAAGTTTAAACATGAGGCGACGGTCAGCAATGGTTAGCTGAACACCTTCATATTTGCTGCTACCTAAGGTATTAACAGGAAAGATTCTTTCAATTTCCAACTGGTCTTGTGCAGGAATGCCGTCCAACAACTCGATATCAGCAAACGAGAATGTTCTAGTTGCTAGGTCGTAGTTGGGATTTGTTTCTGTTGCAAGAATATCACGATACTCAACACTGGTTCTCACCAAATCTAAATTATCAAATGTAGCCATTATGCTCCCTTTCTAAAGGTAAACCCCCACACCCCTGTTAAGAGAATGTGGGGGCAGGAGAACGGATGTTTATTAGTTTTCAAATGTTGAATACTTCTGTTTGAACTTACCCTTAAATTCCATGTTTGTGATATTACATGGAGTAGGGTAATCCGATTCAATAGAAATAGTAACATCGTCGTTATAACCAAAGACCTTAGCTACAAACTCTCCTGAGCTTGTCTTAATCTCTAAGGGAAGTGGATCTACGAAAATAGATTCATCTAATCTCTGGTTTGTAAACGCGGATCTATATGCTGGTCGTTTGTTTCTTGCCACGACAATATCATAATTGCCCGTGTCAAAGTGGCGGAATAGACCAGTACGGATATTCAACACACCGTCAACTATATTATTATTATCATCTCTGACATAAAGCGGAGATAGCTCAGCTTTCATCAGGAATTTTTCGCCAATTGAAATGTATCTACCGGGTTTTAAGAAACCAGTAGGTGTGGCTGGGTTAGTTGCATTAAACACAGCTGACAACTCACCAGATACCACGATATCACAATACTTATAAGTTACATTGTTTGTAATAGAGTCTGGCTTGAGTACCAAGCTTTCATCATCACCCCAATCACTTCCTGTTAATACAACAACAACCTTATCAGTGTTTGTGTTATTTAACATATAAGGAAGTCTGAAAGTAGTTTCAGCTCTTAAAGGATTGTAATAAGTGTTACCGTTCCAGTTACCTGTGACAGCCTGTGTGTTTTGAATAATCTTAACATTAAACAGTCTATCAATACGGGGTATTTCTGGTTCTTCACTACGCAAATAGTGCTTCTCAAGGAAGTAGTAGTACTCTGGGTTACTGGTGTAGGTCTTCCGTGGCCGCTTAGTTACAGCGTACAGATAGTTATCTACCACCTTAAGGGATAAAACCTCTGTAGTTGAATCTAAGACATACCGGAAGAATGCTGACTGGATTACCCGGTCACCAGACCAGCGGTTAGTATACATATAGATAGAGTTCTTATTATCTCTATCCACAAACATGATTGTATCCTGAGCCTGAGCGACGGCTGTAGCGCCATAGTTCTCAGGTAGGTATCCGGGGCATACAAAGCTCACCTCGACCGCCTGCGAGACATTAGCGCCCTGCTGACCTATCAATAGGTACAGACGCTTCTTGTCAAAGAAGTACAACTGAGATGACATTAGCAAGGGGTTAACAAGCTTGGCAGTAGAATAGAATGTCATTGGAGATATAGCCGCATTAAGTGGCGTAATATCTGTATCTGATCCCGCTCCCATCATCTTAAACTGTGAGCTGTTTTTAGCCACAACAAATAAGAAGTCTTGGAATGGGGTTAATGATTCTATCTCTGAGTAAGTGTTAGAGGATGCCCTGAGATCAATAGGATCTGTAGCAGTAATCCCGCTAGCTGGGTCAGCAATCCATAGGTCTGTATAACCACCCAGCTTGGATGAGAATACAACATCCTTGGCAGCAAAGTATAAGCGATCCTTATACAAAGTCATTGCTTCGATTTCAACCTGTACAGCATTGCCTTCATCATCTAGGAAGACTGAAGGACCGGGATTAGACTCTAGATCACCTGTTGTTCTAACTGCCCAGTTCATTGGCTTCATAGTCCAACTCTTATTCTGATTCTCGTTTAACTTGAATACAAGAACTTGAGGCATTCTATTAGCGTCAATTACTGAGCACTTGTCTGGGGTTCTAATCTTTTGTAGGTATGGCCCACCAGAGCCACTGATAGTAGCTGTGTTTGGAGAGGCTGTCCAGTCTGCTGTAGCTACATAAGTTGGATCAGATTCTGAGAATGAGATAACTCTATAATAGCCAGCGGTTACAGTAAGGTAAGTATTCTTAAAATAATAGATCTTACCTCTACCGTCTGGAAGCTTACGATCACCAATGTAGACATTATTAAAGGGTGTGTCTTTATCATATAACACCTTAAGCATCTGTCTAGCTGTGGTATCGTCTGCTACGGTATTGCCGTCTAGCAAGTACAGCGAGTTTAAGTCAAACCAGTCACTGCTCTTTGGTGGTAACTGCATATCAGCAAAAGAATTCAAGGATTGTCCTAAGAAATCGTATTGACTTTCATAATATTTATAATCTGAAACTTCAATATTAGCTCTGCTGTTTGCGTTTTGGGTTGCCATTGGCTTAAACCCAAGGAAAATATTATCAACTTCGTTGTTAAACACAGCATCTACTCTAGAAGCTGAGTAATATGTAACAGGTCTACCTGCAATATCAACCGTAGCTGTCTTAATTCCAGCTAAATCATAAGTAAATCCGTCAGCATCTGATGTAAAACCAGCTTTGACCAGTTTATTTAATATAATTAACTGTGTACCTAAGGCTGTAATCTGTAAAACATTGTCAGGTTCATTAGTAGAAACATTAGAACCAAAAGTAATATAAGCTCTAGTGGCTAGTTTAACGCAGCCTTCACCTAAAGCAGCTTGATAGGTAATTCCCCGTAGTACTCTATAGTCTTCAACCTTCTGAGAAGCAGCATTACCGCTTGTATAGGTTGTTGGAATAGCAGGATCTTCTGGATCCCATTGTGGTAATGGAGTAATATCCTGCCAACTGTTGTCTGGATTAACCTTTAATACATAGAATAAAGGTTCTGTGTTACCAGAAGCAGTATAGTCAATACCTAATAAGAAGGTATTATCAGAGTTAATTACAAACCAGTAAAACCAAACCTTATGTGAAGAAGGAATTGAGTTAAACCGGGAGATATCAATACGAGAAGTATCATCAGTAAAAGAATAAGATGTCTTTGCATCATATCCAGTTGGCTTCATAAGGCTAAAGCCACCACGCTTTTCAAAAGATTTCTCTAAGCTAAGCAGAACATTGTCTAGATTCTCTGCTTCGGATGGTAATCTCTTATTAGGAGCTTGTCTACCTACCCCGCCGCTAAGCGAGAATACAGGTAATCGGGTTGAAATAAGAGAACCCCGTGGTCCTTGTCTTCTAATTGGGGGCATTTAAACCTCCTTTAAACGGTTCTCCAAAAACGGAATCTAGATGGGTCAGATGAGAATGGTACGCGGTTAACGGCTGCTCTAGTGGCTATATCGCCAGTTAAGAAGATGTTTCTCTTCTTGTCATTAATATCAGCCGCTCTCTGTTTAGCATTAAATAACTGTTCCTGATGAGCTAAGAAAGCATCAGTAGCTTCATCACCTTGTGTTACAATCTGATAGTGACGCATAGCCGTGGTCATAACAGCCCGTTGTACAGGCGTGTCTAAGTTTTCCCACCGGATCTTCTGAATGATTTCCCAATAATAATCTTTATCTTTTGGGAAGATATCAGTATCATCAGTTACATTCCACATACGGGGTGGAGAAGAATTAAGTAACCGGGTATAAATAGGTTGATTATCATTGTTAAAGTGAACAGACTTTAACTCAATAGAGATAATACCTTCTTCATCAGCATCTGGCATTGGTAAAATAATCTTGCTAGATACATTAGGATTAATCTTTCTTATATATTTATTATTGACTAAACCTCTTAACTGATAGTCAAGGTTAGTGTTTTCAAGAATAGTCAAAGCAATTTCAGTATCAATACCAGACTCGTTATCCAAGTCGGCTACTAGGGATTCACCAGCAGCCAAAAGCATGTTATTAACGGCCTGTAATTTAGTAATCATTCCCATAATAGCCTCCTTTAGTTGGAAAAGAAAACACGGTAGCCCCACTTAAGGGACTACCGCGTAGATAATTAGATCACCCCCTCTCAAGATTGTAAAACAAACAACAAGTGTTTTCCTCCTTTCTTGATAGGGATTGATAAGTCAATTAAAATTAGGCAGGTGCTACGGCAACATACTCTGCAGTCATCTCTGCAAGAGCACGAAGTTCAGAACGAGCATCGCCAGATCCGACAGCTAGACCACTAATAACTACAGCAAGTTCTGGACGAAGTACGCCAGTACCCTTGAACATACTAGCAACTGTGAAGGTGGTGTTGCGACGAACATCATCAACAGTGTCAACCTTTAGACCCTGTAGATTTAGCGAGGCAACGCAATCTTTCTGGAAGATAAGAGCCTTAATCTTAGCCGCTGCACCGTCAAGGTTATAACGAGCTTCACCAATGTTTGCGGATGCTGAAGCAGTGTAATCCACAACTGGTAAGTGATTGCTCTTTAAAATCATGCAACCCTGATACTCAAGAGAATCAGTCTGACTGTGCATACCCATTCCAAGGGGAGCGCCAAGACCGCCAGCTTCAGCTACGCCACCAAAGAATGGACGGCCAGCTCCGTTAGCAAGCTCGGTACTTACACGGGCAATACCAAGTGAACGAATATCTTGGAATGCGCGTGGAGTTACAACGCAATATACGCCTTCAGTTGGTGCATTAATTTCTTGAAGGTGAACCATAAAGTCTTCAATAGCCTTAAGAACTTTAAGAGCTGCTGTAGTTCTATCAGCTGCGCCTGAGGCGCTAGTGCCTAGGTGGTCAAACGCTGCATCAGTAAATGCGGACTGAGTAGGAATAGTTAGACCAGTCCGTGGGTCGCCTGTTAGAAGGTCTTCCATAGCAGCACGGGCAATGTAAGCAGAAATCTGCTTATCGCGGGTGTTAGCAAGAGTTAAACCAGCCTGACGAGCTAGCTCAGCGCGGAATTCCCACTGAGTTAAAAGCTGGTCAACATTGTCAATTTCAAAGTGAGCGGCCATTGGACGCTTATCAAGCTTAATTGAGAAAGTTGTTGAAGTTGCAGAACCGCCTGAGAGTTCTTCACCAGCGTTCCAAGCAGCCTTGAGAGCAACTGTGCCAGTTACTGGGAATTCTGCAGTAGTGCCTGAAGCAATGGTCTTCTGCATAACCATGTTTTCAAACATGTTATAGTGATCGTAAGCGTGAATAACTTCACCGCTCCAAATTGGTAGCCAAAGCTTATTTTCACTGTAGATGCCGCCTGTAGTAGCGGCTGATGTTGATGTGCGGTAAACCATATCACCTGCACCTAAATTATTATTTCCTGCTGGGGTTAAAGCCATTGTGTTTTACTCCTTAGAGTTAGTATTTTAAATCAAATAAAAAGTTACGAGGATTGACTTAGCCAACTTACTGATTCTTCCAGTAGGAGTCTTTGGGTTGGTGATTAGTCCTTGCTTCATATCCAGCCTAACGGGGGACTGTTGCAAGTATTCATCAATGTCAGAAAGGTAAACTACGGAAATCAGTTCTAGCCATGCGTGATTCTACAGCAGCCCGGAACTTAGGGTCCGTATTAAAACGGCTGTTGTTTCTATCCGCATAGAATTCCCGTTTAGTCTGATAGCCAGCAGTTGACTGCTGTGTACTACCAACTGGAACCTGTCTACCTTTAGTTGGTTCCTTTTGCTTGGCTGAGTTGCCAGTAGCCTTCTCAAATTTAGAGGCTAAACCCATAAGAGCTACATCCCACGCGGGAGTAGCAAGAGCCGAATTAAGACTCTTAATTTCATTTGGGTTCATAGTCTGGCTAGCCCAACCAAATAGTTCGGCAAGTCTTTCACGACCCCCGATTAGTTCAGCAGCTTTGCCGAAAGCTAGTTGAAGCTTTGCCTGCTGACCTTGCATGTATTCCTGAATTGCAAAATCAGGCAGCTTTGTCTTCTGACGAATCTCATTCATTGTCTCATCGCTGAGAGCGCCCTTAACAGATACTTCGATTGACCACTTATCCCAATCTTCCTTAGTGATAGGCGCAACTTCAGGAGCAGGCTGTTCCTTAGGAGCTTCAGCCTTATCAGGAATTCTTAGTTCCTCTTTAATTGGCGGTACACTAGGTTTCTCTGGGGTAGGTGTGGGCTTATACTGAGGGTTATCAGTAGTATCGTTGTACTTCTTTTTAAGATCAGCGATCTCTTGACGGCTCTGAGTATATGCTTTCTGCGCGTTTCTTAGACTGTCAAACCAGCTACCAATGTCCTTAAAGTTTTCAGGTACTGCGATACCATTACTTTGGACATAGGTTTCAAACGCCTTCCGTTCTTTTGCTGCATTAACTTCATCAGGTGATGCAACAAGAGATTGTTCTGATTGTTGAATAGCAGAGTCCACAGCGCTAGTCTCTGGAGTATTCTGATATTCAAACTCTGGAGTCTCTTGTACATTGTCGTTCATTTTATTTACTTGCCTTTCTTAGTAGTTTTTGTTGTTGCCTTAGGACATACCTTAGGCTGAGCATCTTTACCAGTTAATCTGGTAGTTGTTCCACAATTACATTTGAATTTGGATTTCATTCCCAAGATACTCTCTTTCCTGATTTCTTAGCGCGTACTCCCTTAGAAGTACACATAGATTTTGTTGGTCTACACGCAGGGTAAGAACCCTTGCTGGTATTTGAACGGCCACAAGGACCACCTGTTTTACAGTTGATCCACCCTTTGCCTTTGTTTCTAGAAAACCAACCATGTAAACCTTTTTCTTTTTCAAGTGAGAAGTCAGCTTTTTTCTTTTTCTTTTTAGCCATTACTTCTTCCTTTTAGATTTATTGCCCCACTTGGCAGCACCGACTTTACGGCACTTAACCATAGCACCTGAAGCATAGGCAGAGTGTTTTTTATAGCGGGACATTACTTTCTTATAGCATGCATCTTTAGGCATTACTTCTTACACTTTCTGCCTTTAGGACAGGAAGCTTTAGAACCGCCGGGACCAGCCCATAGATTCTTACAAGCCCAATACTTGGCTGTTAGTTTATTATTGGCTTTATCACAACCATGTCTAGCCTTAAAGCTTTTTCTAGCTTTAGCAGAATAGTTATGCCCATAACCCGTAGCACCATAGTGAATAATCTTTTCTTGGCCATTGGCACAAGCTTTGACTACTCTCTTCTTGCCGGGATTAGGAGACTTCTGTGGTCGATTACAAGCCATTTTAGATTTATCCAATCGCTTCGCCACCTTGACCTCCTCCTAGTAGTTGAGCAGGGTCAATGCCAGCTTGGGCCATCAGAGCTTGAATGTTCTGACCACCTGTTTGCTGAAGATCCTGCGTTGCAGCCTGCTGAGCTACTGCACCAGCTGTAGTTACAGCGGCAGTACCAGCTTGAGCTTGCATCTGTTGCTGCATTTGCATCTGTTGCATCTGTTGTTGCTGTTGCATAATTTCTTCTTCACTCTTGACCCAGTTTCTTGGATCAAAACCAAGGGAAGAAATCAAAGCTCTAGCATATTCGTCCCACTTGAAAGCCATGTAAGCTTGTTCAGGTAGATTACGAACCATTTCACCCATCTGCATTAAACGCTGTAGATCTGTGTCTCTTGACAAGGCTTGCAAACCAGTGATTACTTGGGTTGTAAGCATGCCGTTCTTATTAAAGAACTGACTGTATAAACGCTTGTCAATATCCTTACTCTCTAACATAAGGAAAACAGCTCGTTTAACAATTGGCTCAACTAAATCACGGGCAATGCTAGAGAAAGCACCGCCTAGAACGGTTTCTAATTCAGAACCGATCATTCTAATTGCGGTAGCAGTTACACGATCACCACTAGGAATGGCTGAAGATGACATAAGGAATGACTGGGAGATTTCCCTACGCATTGTTTCAACCGCAGCTTGGCATGCGCTAATCTGTGAATTCATTGTTTGGGATGGAGATAGAACAGAGAAATCATTACCTCTCGCAGCAATGAATGAACCATTGGGCGCATCGGCAATATCATCTATCTCGGTAATTCCTGTGGGGTCGATTGCTAGCCAGAATGTTGAAGAGGCTGCTAGACCTTCGATCAAAGCTTTGGTATATGATTCTAGAGTCTGAAGATCACCTAGGATATCCTCGCAGTGTGAGCGACCGTAGTTCTCACCCGCAATTCCATACCATCTAAGTACGCCCATAGGAAGAATAGCATACTCGCCTTCTTCTACAAGCTCGCCTTCTTGATCTTCTTTTTTAACATACCACGAATCATCATCTAGTTTTAGATATCTGGCATAGATTGTTTTATACCCAGACTTCTTTTCAATCCCATACTCACTACCATATAAATGCTCAGTGGCATCGGGATTAATAAGATGATATTCAAGGTTAATGATTTCAACAACATTACCCTCGACATCACGCTGGACTACAAACTGATCTAGTCGTTGGATTCTAAATGAAAAATTATCTTCCATGATAAAGAGAACATCACCAACAACAACTGCATGTTGCAGTGCTTGGTAAATAACCTCTCTCAGGTTTGTGCCATTAAGTTTATTAAACACCTGATAAGAAAGAGTTTCTAAATAACTCTCAATTTCAGGGGTTCCTTCTACGCCAGACTTTAGAGCAAATCTAAAGAACGGGGTATCATTTAGCGGAAGCAGGGCGCTTAATATACGGCTGCTCATAGCTGTGACACCCTTGGCTGCAACAGACGAATAGGGCTGTGGCAGAGTCTGCTCTTCATTCCATCCCTCAGGAGGTAATACAGAAGGGACGGTGAGACTGGCGCAGACTCTTGCACGGTTTAGTTTAGCTTGTCTACCACTATGTAGAATTCTAAACCTATCAGCAATTGTCTGTTCCATAAGTTACTCCTTATTCTGGTCGTTCTTCTAAACCTTGATATAGTGAATTATAGAAGTCAAAAGCATCTTCTTCTTCATCCGCCATACCAGCTGCTTGTTCTGCGCCACCAGCTTGTTCGGCGGCTTCTTCTTGAAGCATATCTTCAGCTCGTTCTACAGACTCAAGCTTAGCTTTTTCAGCATCAGCTGCTTTCTGAGCTTCTTGTCTTGCCCGTTCTTCCTGTTGTCTTAGCTGCTCTTCATAAAAAGCACGCTGTTCTTTTTCTTGTCTTTCACTATAGGTGCGTTGCTCATCAAGCTGAGCCTGATACTCAGCCTGTGTCATACCGCCACTAATACTTGGAGATCCACCCATGGCTTACCTCTCTTTCTGTTGTTGTTTTAGAATTAGTTTAAGCTTCTCTACTACAGATATTTGTCCAGCTCTATAGGCAGAAGCTCTGACAAATTCATCTACAGATAAATCAGGATCGTACTCAAAAGGTTGGTAAATTTTCTCAAGCTTCTCTATCAACTCTGGGTCTATTCTTGGAAACTCTTTCGATGTCATTTACTTTGTCCTTTAGTTTTTTGAGTTCTTCCTGCATTATTTCAGTTTTCTTAAACACCTCAGTAAAGACTAGGGCTAACTCTGCGCTAGACAGAGCCGCCCCAATCTTAATCTTTGTAATAATAGTATTTAACATTGTATCCATCGCGTTCTCCTTGTATTAAGACTTAACTACTAGGTTACCATTCCATATTTTTAGTTTAGAGTTAGGAAAGAATTCTTTTAAAAGCTCAAGAAGTTCTTTTTCTTTTTCTTTTGTTAGTTTAGTTAGTTTTTTGTTACCAATAAAACTACCAGATTGAGTAATACCTTGATTTAAATTGAAGTCAGGAGCATCATCAAAATCAGGAACAAGAAAGAGAATATCCTGAATTGGAATTATTTTTACTTGAGAAGATGCTATTACAGGAGAAGCAAAAAGAAAAACACAAAGAACAATTACAACAAGTAAATTAAGAAAGTTACTATTTAATATTTTATTCATTGTATTTTCCTTATACTAGTTCACAACCGTTGGCAGTACATGCCATTGAATGTGATGACTTAGTTGTATCTTCTTTTTCATACTGTGATAACTTGCTGAAATCAAAGTCAAGCTTGGGATGTAGATTGTATGTTCGTGCGTCAATCTCTTCAAACGGAGCCTGAGCATAGATATGGTCAGACTTAGGCAAGAAGGCGATGCCAGAGATAGAATCAAAGTTATCCCAGACCCATTGACCTACACTAATAAATTCATCATCAGAGTAGTTAACAGTAATGCTAGGTTTGTGATTGCAGTAATGATCCTGATAGGCTTTCCAGAGTTTCAGATGCTCAAGAGCTGTTAGATCTTTCTGTGTAAGAGATCCTTGTGGAGCTTTCTGAGCAAAGGTAAACACGGCAGTACTATCTGGATTCATTACGCAATCCTCTACATGAAGGCCACTAGATTCCATTAACTGGTATAGAGGATCCTTCTTATCAATACGCACTCTTCTAAAGTAGAAATCAGCGTACCGTGGGTGAAGACCACTGGAAGCATCAGCCAAACAGGAGGTTGTTCCTTCTGGCTTGATACATGTAATTGACTTGCTTGGGGAAATGTTAAGCTTATCAGCCCATCTAAGGTTGGTAATAGTTGCGAGATCCCGCAGTTTTTCCAACGCATGGGCCAGCTTTGCATACCCCAACTGACCACTAGTTAGTTTGTTATCAAAGATACCAGTCATCGAAACACCAAGCAATCTTTCTTCTTCTGAATTCTTAGCAAAATCATAAGATAGATAAGGGAAGTGGGTAAACATGCTTTGAATTGTACCAATGATGGTAGCTTGTTCAATCTTCCGCTCTAGATCCATAAGTGTATCTGTGGCTCTAACAACAATAGTAGACAGGTTACAGAACTGATTAGGCTTGAGAATAATCTCAGAGCATGGGTTAGTTCCATAGTCCGCTTGTTCTCTACCAGACTTCTTAGCAATAGCGTTCATGGCTTCACGGTTGCAAATGCCACGCTCTCCTGAGTGGGAGTTATACAATGAAGTCCATTCTTCTAGGAACTGGCCTAGAGATGGCTTGCATGTATAGATGGCTGAGTTATTAGCAAGAGCACGGTGGCCTGAGGTTTCCCACCAAGCACCACTCTTACAAGTAGCCATCTCTCTGTCCGAAAGATCACTTAGGGAGATCATTGCTGAGCGGCGTACACCACCAACAATAACTGACTGAGCAATCTTGCAGCAGATATCGTGACATTCTAGGGCAGTCAGCCTACGGCCTTGAGCCTTATAGAATGTCTGGACTACAAACCGCATGACCTCTTCTAGGGGAGCAGGACCGCTAGCACGACCGCCAAAGGTCTTTAGACGGGTTCCCGAAGGACGAACCATACTGGTGTCCCACTTGGGATGGATACCCTCATAGAGGCTCTGCATGAGGCTCTTAAGTGCGTCGCACCAACCTTCACGCGAGTCTTCAACTACGAGGATTGAATTAAAATCCTTTGTGATATTCTTGGGGACAAGGGGAAGCTGTTCTACACAGCGTCGTTCCACACTGTAGCCTACACCAGTACCACACATGAGGATATACATAAGCTCAGCGAATGACTTGTGGCTTGTAATCTCAAGGTAGCTACAGTTGTATAGGGCAGTGTGATCCCGATCCAAAGCTGGGCCTGCGGTCATTAAACCACGCATGCTTGGAAGGACTTCTAGATTAAGAATAGCATCACGGATATCTGGCCGTTCAGCTAGCTGTGGAGCTTTATTAACAAAGTAATTCCACCAGCGATCCACAGTTTCATCCCAAGTCTCCCGGCGATTAAGCTCGGGCATCCAGCGGGAATATCTTGATATAGCAATAAACTTCTGAAATGTATTCATCTTACTCTCCTGTTGAACCAAAACCACCAGTACCTCGGGTGGTGTTATCAAGCGAATCTACACGAACAATCTTTGGTTGAACAACTGGCATAATTAGCAGCTGAGCAATCCGATCCCCTGCCATTATTGTAACGGGGTAAGTATTGGTGTTAGTCAATAGTGCCATAACTTCTCCACGGTAATCAGCGTCGATGACACCAACAGCGTTAGAAACGGCAATACCCTTAGCACCCATGCTAGAACGCCCAATCAATAGACCAACATGGCCCTTGGGGATAGCAATATGGATACCTAGGGGAACCTTAGTTCGCTCATGTGGTTGCATTACAAAGTCCGCACATGCTTTGACATCCATCCCTGCTGAATCTGGGGTAGCATAAAACGGTGCATAGTCCCCAACATAGTTCAGGGTAGATTCTACATAGTTAAAGCTATGGGCTGTAAAGGTTGTAGGATTATTAAAAGTATTAGAATTACAATCGTAGGTATTATTCATTAGTGTTCTCCTTGGTTTATGTATCAGTAGCTCCAACTATCAGTAAGTATACACAGAGATAGTCGAATCTTGTTTATTATATTCCCCATTCCGTAGGATTCTAACGCAAATAGCCTGCGATAAAGCGTAGTCTAGCGTGTATTTATTACCATCCTTGTCAGTTTTTTGCTCATAAGTAGCCAAAACTAGGGACTTCCAGTTCTGAGGTGGGGTGCTATCCAGTAGGGTAGCGGCTTTCTTTGGCCCTAGTTTCCACACACCGGGTACATTATCGGTGGAATCCCCGGTTAACCACTGGGTATAGAAGTTACGGTCAGCCGTTAGTTCATCCACTAGGGTAGGCTCCAGCTCCTTATCCGGGTTCCAATGCCAGCCCGGTACAGCCCGTAGATCCTTGTCTATGGTCACGGCTATGGCTTTGCCCCCGGAAGCCATCATACCCATCAGATCGTCCGCCTCAAGCCTTGGGACGGTGATAGGTATCCCAAGGGTACGGAGGTATTCCTCAGCCTCTGGGAGGGCTTCTGGCGTGTGCTTCTTGACATCCCGGTGGGCCTTGTACTCAGGCCAGTAGTCTCTACGGAAGTTATCAGACCGTGAGCAAGACAAAGCAATGTATACCTTGTCTACCCCCGGCGGTGTCCACAAAGTAATGTCGTGGTTTAGGCGCTCTTCTAGGTAATCAATGCCTTCTGTTTCCACAAAGAAAGCAGCTCTATAAGCAAGAATGTCTCCATCCAGTACAGCAATCTTAGGGCGTTCCATCTTCTTCCTCCTCTGGAAACATCTTAGTTAGTTCGTCCAACACCTGTTCTTCTAGGCGTTCAATACATACTGGTCTGTCGTATCGGGTAGCAAGGCAAAGCTCACACTCACATAGTGGCTCAAGCATCTTGTTATACATACAGTCAACCATAATAGGAAAGTTATCCTTAATCTTGGTTGCCAATGCTTTCTCAGTACCAGTATTTCTAATAATGAAATCATACATAGTAACATAATCCTTATCAGCTTCTTCTGACTTATTAGCCATCTCTTCTGATTCGTGGTTACGCCACTCAGCATCCTGCTCAATAATCTGACGGTTGCCATGAGTGATAAGAATGCGGAAAGCATTAAACCGTGGAGCTAGGTTGATTTCATTTAGGTATCTGCAGTCATCTGCAATGATAACACGCTCAGGTACATCGTCGTTTTCTTCTTGTTGAATCTTGTAAGCTGATTCAATAAACTTGCTTACCCAATAATCGGGGTCTTCACGACGGCGATCTGAGCCAAGCTTCTGACATAGCTTACGATATTCTTCAGGTTGCTTTTCTTTGGTAATACCCATAGCTTCAACTTCAGACTTAAGGGCTGCAGCAAACGGAAGCATTACTGGTTTATACCCAGCCTTGTAGAATAGCTCAGCAAACAGCTTGGCTGCTGTTGTCTTGCCCACTCTTGCTTTTCCTGACAATAGTAGCATTAGCATTAGTTACCTCCTTCAGTAACAGATGTGGTTCAATAATATCCATCGGGATAGGATATCCGCTATCCCTCAGGATATCAGCGGTAACTTTTCCACAAGTATGGGGTACAGGTTTATTAAAGTAGCGCCCAATCAAATGCCAAAACACACAGCTCCTGATTGTTTCGGTGCGCCAAATAGTTGTATCTAATAGAGGGGAATCTTTATTAATTAGCACAGTCTGGATAAACACTGGGTTACCATACTGTTTCCTAACGATGTCTATAGGGACTATCTTAACACCTCTATATAGTAAAGCAAAGTAAGTAATTCCCTTGTCGGGATACTCAATGTGTACATGATTTAGACGAGAGCCTGCTAGGATATACACTAGCCAAGCAATCAATCGTGACCACTTATCGCCGTGCTCTAAATTATAATAAGCAATCCTTGCCTTAAGTTTCATAGAATATCTTTAGCCCCAAGTATACAGCAAGGGCATGCTCGACCTTAGCACCCTCGCTTTTTTCCCAACCGGGCAGCATATAAATAGCATCACACTTTAGAATTGCGTTAAGGTCGCGGGTCATGCAGTCCTTTAGGTGTTGCTTTGAATCCGTTGCTTGACTAGGATCAAAACCTTCATCAAGATCCATCTGTGCTGGATTATAAATAAGACCAACAGCAGAACTCCACTTTCTACGGAGCTTTTTATCAGCCTCCATAAAAGCATCGAAGTTGTGATTAGGGTATCCCCGCATGGGGCCAGCAATATAAATATCTAGTTGTTGCATAAAGCTCCTTTCAATAGCTCCGGGGGGAATCGAACCCCCACGCCGTAAGGCGGCAGATTTTAAGTCCGCTGCGTCTGCCTGTTCCGCCACGGAGCCGTCCATCAGTGAGTCTCCGACCAGTTAGTACCGATCTTATACTCAGCTGCAATGGGAATGTTGATACCTAGACGAACACCAGCATCAGTAGCACACTCTGTTACAAGCTTGCCAATGTTGTCTGCATGCTCTGGGCATACAGCATACTGTAGTTCGTCGTGTACATACGCCATCTGATAAGCTTTACCTTTGTATAGCTTCTTTAGTTTAGCGTCAGCAAGCACCATCCAATACTTACTTACAATAGCACCACTACCTTGTAGCAGTGTGTTAAGGGCAGCATGTTCTGACCTAACAGGAACCTTACGCCCATCGGGTAAGGTTACAGTACCAAACTTCAATGCGTTATATCTAACTTCCTCTTGTACTTTAGTAAGTGCGGGAATCTCTTTTTGGAATTTATTCCGTAGCCTAGCGGCCTGATCCACACTGCAGTTGAGAACAAGGGAAATCTTTTTATCACCCGCTCCATAGAGATAAGCATAGATGAATGATTTGGCAAGTGCTCTTGATTCAATACCTGCGGCTTTCTGATTGTAAGTATGAATATCACCGTTAAGCAATACATCGGCATACTTGCCTTTGTCATACTTGTGCATAAAGTGTGCAAGCATTCTGAGTTCAAGACCTGATAGGTCAGAACCTAGCTGTACAAAACCGTCATATGGAATCCACAATTCTCTTGCACGGTGGTCGCCACTCACTTGTGCAATATTGGGTTCGCTATGGGTGCATCTACCAGTAGCAGCACCCTGAGCATTTATATAACCATGAATACGCTTGTCGCGTGAACATGTTGCTCTAGCGTTCCAATCTTCTACCATACCCATAAGCTTAACGAGATCAAAATACTTTACCAGCTCTTTAGCTTCTGGATAATCTAGAGTCGATAGCACAGACTCGTCAACCTTTGGGTTACCCTTCTCAGTTTCGGGTGGAACCCAACCATACTTTTCGGTGAGTCGTTGTGCAATCTGTTTACGAGAACCGGGATTGAAGGTTTCAATCTTTGGCTTGAGATCCTTACCAGTCTTCTTAGACTTGCGGTAATGAGTCTTATCGGGGAAGATTGTCCTCATCCTATCCTCCAGCTCAGCCTTCTCTTGTAGTAAAGAGAAGTAAAGCTCTTCCCCTTTGTCGTAGTCATAGCCAAAACCACGGTCAGTCTGCTCCATTAGAATCTCAGATACCAAGTGTTCAAACTTGAAGACCTTAAGATTGTTCTTAGCAAACTCGCGTTGATGCTTGTAGACCTCGCAGCCAAGCTTTACATCTTGGATACAATACTCAAGCATTTCTTGTGAGAAATTAGACCAGCCTCCAGTATACTCAATCTTGTTGTTCTTGAGATACTTGCCTCAGCACTCTAGAGAGTTGCCGCCTAAGGGGTGGTTGTTACGGTCTGGATACATAATCCTTGATACAACCAGTGTATCGAAGTACCCATGCTTGGGTCGCTTAAGGTTTCCCAGAAGTCTTCTGATTACAGGAATATCAAAGGATAGTATATTATGACCAATGAGAATGTCGGCTGTGTTTAGACAGTCAACCAGTTGGTGCATGTTAGACTGAGTGAAAGTCTTGACATCACCTGTGTCTGCGTTAATTACAACAGCGCACCAGATTCGTGAGACTTCCTTAGCTGGCCCCTTGTTAGTCATGGTAACCTCACCAAGTCCGTCAGCTTCAATGTCAAGCACTAGTCTAATCATATTATACCTCCGTGGTTACTGGTTCAAACACTAGTTCTCCATCATCATTGGAAGCAAACCCTATCTCTGAGAGTCTGCCTGTATTGTGATCGTAGTATAGCGCAGTTGCAATCCCGGCTCTACCTGTCAATCTATTCTTGAGAACACGAACGATTGTTGTATTAGCTACACGCTCGTCTGAGTTCTGTCGATCACGCTCAAGGGCAACAACCGTGTTGGGAACACTGGCTAGAGCACCTGAGCCTCTTAGATCTTGCAAGGTAATACGATCACCTTCTTCATAAGCCTTGTCAGTTTTCTTGAGCTGAGATACAATATCAATATGTACACCAGTTCTAACTGCAAGTGCTCTGAGTTCTTTCATAAGGTTGTCAATGATGATACGCTCCGAGTTACCACCGTCAACATCCTTATCACTCATTCCCATAAGACCCGCAGCAGCTGCTGTGATGTGGTCGAGAATGATTACATCAACCTTAAGTGACACAGCCATGTATTCCATTCTAGCAAGTAGATTGGACATTGCGTTGTTACCTAGGTGGTCGTAGATATAAAAGTTTGTCTTGCCAAGGTGTGTCTTGGCGTTATGATATTCTGTATCAGAAAGATTATCAAGGATTGTCATGTTAATTGGATTCTTACCAAGCTTAACACGCAGTTCGTTCATCATGCGGGATGCACGGATAGCACGGACTGGCTTATTGATAATCAATGAGATCATATCATCCATTGTTTCTTGTGGAGATTCTTCCAACATGATAGCACCGACTGAGCGGCCTTCGTCAAGGTGGTGCATCATTAGTTCACGCAAGATAGTAGACTTGCCTGAACCTGTGCCTGAAGCCCACAGAGTAATTTCACCTGAACGCTGTCCAATCAAGTACTCAGACAACGCATCAAACGGGAATGGATAAACACGGACAGCATCCAGTTCTTCCATTGTGTTGATGATTTGAGACACATGTAGAATCTCATCGGGTGAATAGGGCTGAGCTTCCCATAGGGCGGTAACAACAGCCTTACCTTGGTTGTTAGCCAGACACTCGTTAGCATCCTTGAAAGGGAGCTTAGCGATCTTACACTTACCGGGTGGCAGAATCTCAGCGACCTCAAGGGCTGCTTTCTGACCGGGATCATCCATATCAAAGCACAAGACAATCTCATTGTATGAATTAACAAACTCAAGATTATCTTTGATAGACTTGACTGCAGACGCTGCCCCATTAGGAAGGGATACAACAGCCCAAGTATAACCCATAAGTTGAGCAACTGTCAAACAGTCAATCTCACCTTCAGTAATAATTAGTCGCTTGTTGTTACCTTTCCATAGGTGTTGACCAAACAATTCAATACCCTTGGTTTCACCCTTCCAAGCAAACTGCTTGTTAGGCCCACGCAAATGCTGACCTGTTAGTACACCGTCTTTGTAGTAGTTAGCAATTTCAACAGTCTTGCCGTTGACAAGAGCAGTCTGATAGCCATACATACGGCAAGCTTTTTCTTCTACTCTACGATGTGCAAGTTCTACTGTAGACCCAACTATAGGCTTCCAGTCTTTCTTGACAAGCGGTTCTTCTTGCATTGTATGTCCTTCCTTGGGAATGAAATGTTGACACTTAAAGCAGTAGTAATTGTTTTCATACTCTGCTAGATTATCATTATGTTTATCCCCACCATTAGCTTTGCACTTTGGGCAGGGATGTTTACCTATGAATGCTGACATGTTTTCCTTTGAATAGTTGAATGATTGTTGCTCTCATCTCATCTCGTTTATCTGTCAGTTTATCGTAAGTCTTTTGATTAGCGTTGTCACTTGTTTCCATACGCCCGATCTTAAAACATATATCAGCGTATTCAAATATAAGTGTTTCAAATTCACTTGGAGTCACTGGGCTTACCCTTCTTCTTTTTCTTACCAAAGATCTTATCATAGTTCTCGCGGTATTTCTTCATGTCTACTGGTCTATAGGCATCACCTTTACCAGCGCCACTAGTAATACTTTTGTTCTTAGCCATTTTGATATTCTCCATTCTCGTTTGAATAAACAATCTTATCAAACACTTGAGCACACCACGGCATACAAAACCTGCAAGGCTTTGACATACCAAGTTTACCAGTCTTGCTAATCCTAAAGTTATACAAGACAAGCTTATCAAGCGGAGTCTTGATCTTTCGGAATGCGTCCAACTCTGAATGTAGGTACGGATACATATAACCATACTCTACTGTTTTAGGGTGTGTCTTCCAATTGTTAGTACCAATAGCAACAAGCTGGTTTTTTCTAATAATCAAAGACACATGCGCTTTATCTCTGTCAATTGTTTCAGCAATCTTATAAGCTAAATGTTCCCATTTATCCATGAGCCATCAAAGCCTCCCAACTATGCGGGAACAACTGCTTTGCAAACACAGCTATATCTTCTGCAACTTCCCTAGTCTCAGCTTGGGCATGCTCATCAGTACGCAGCTTAACCATTCTAGACCAAGCATATAGTGAACCTGTCCAGATCCACTCAGTCATAGTAGCCTGTGGGAGGATTGCTCTAGCTTGCTCAGGGCAAACACCCGCAGCAATCATTTCTCTGTACAGATAAAAACAGGACTTAGCCACTTCGTCATAAGCATGCAACAACTGTGTGTTAGTACTTACAAACTCAGGGCTAGATCCTTGCTTGATAGATCCTTCGGGAGCCTTACGAAATCCCATAGGAGTCCACAACACAGGGTTGTCCTTAATATAGCGTCTTGATACCTCGTTCCATGCAAAGCCTACCTGATGCTTCATTAGTTGACGAGCAACAAAGATAGGAGCCATAACACGGCACTTCATAAAACAATGAGCAAAGGGTGACCAGTGATTGTGCTTGGCAAGATACTGGATTAGCTTAGCGTCCTTGTCTTCAAAGTTAGTAACTCTTTTACCGAATGATACACGGGCTGCGTCTGCAACAGCTGCATCACTACCCATGTGTTCAATATATTCTACAAACATCTAAGCCTCCTTTATAACTAGGGGGCTATTGCTAGCCCCCATAGTTTACTTCTTTTTCTTGTCCCGTTGCTCACTAATATCCAATAAGAAGTAACCTTCTGAGCCTTTTTCAGCCCACTCTTTAGTTACATACATGGATATAATCTGTTCATCATCTTCCCATAGCTTGCCATTCATAACATCAAAGATAGCCTTTGTATAGTTATCAATGTCTGCTCTTGGGTATTTCTTTTCTGTTGACTTAGGGCGCTTAACAAACAACTCTAAAGAGACAGCAATCGGAGAAGCAATCAGTTCTCTTTCTGTTCCGATTACTGAGTATACTAACTCCGATGCTTTCTCTCTAAAGTCTTTGTAAGCCCCTGTATAGTAAGCTCCCCACTTACCTACGCGGGGTCTAGAAGCAGCAACGGGAGATATATCAAATCTCCATTGCATGCTATCTCCTTTTTAGAACGGTAGTTCTTCGTCTTCAGTTTCTTCAACTGCAACTGCTACGGGTTCTGCTGCCTTTGGAGCAGAGAAGCCGCCAGTAACAGCGGAGAAACCTGAGGAGCCTGACGATGAGGTATTACCTTCGCCGCGCTCTACAATCTGAACACCGTTGAGATAGAAGCTAAGTGACTTGTCTCTTGCGACAATAGCAGGAGCAAGCTTAAGACGAACCTTGTCACCACCAAAGGCAACAACATCCGTTTCCTGTGCATTTGAGTCAACACACGGGAACTTGCCAGCTTCAATATGAACCCGGCTCTTAACCTTGAGGAACTTAGCACCTTCCTTCTCGTAGATTCCGTTGATCTTCTTAGCACCAGACTTCTTCAGGATATCCTGAAGCTTAGTCTCAAGTTTCTTGTCAAGAACAACAGTAATGTTGTGATTGGCAGAAGCTTCACCAAACGCCGTATCCGGCTTGAGAAGGTTAGACCACTTGCACTCAAGGGTTTCTGTCACAAACTGGGGGAGCTTCTTGAGTTTAGCCGTTGGATTCATTAGTTGGGTTCTCCTTAGTAATAGCAGTGTTAATGTTAGTAATCTGATTGTTGATATCAACAGTTAGTTGATTGAGAGCTGTAGCAACAAGGTTGAGATAAGCAACAACGCTGTCTGCAGCGATTGATGGCTTACTTGTTGGCATTGGCTCAGTCATAGTAGTTTCATTTTCCATTATTGATTCCTCCTTTCTTACTGACCTTATCAGTAGCCCCACCTATAGGGCTAGAATTACCAGTCATTGTAATATACAACGCCGTTCCCGTCAGTATCAAGAACTTCAACAGCAGTAATAAAGCTGTGCTGGCATATTGCTTTAATCAAATCAGGAACAAGGTAGTCCTGACAGATGTTAATAGTTTCATCAATGTCATAGTTATTATAGTGAGCTTGCAAAGTTCGTTCATTTCTCCAGACTCTGATTACTCGTCCGTTCTTCAAAGTCTTCTTGAACATAGACTCTTGGAACTTCTTTGGCTTGGCTTTAAATCCCATCATGCTAAATGTTTCAAATATCATAGAGGCATTAGCTCCAAATAAGGATGACCGTTGATAACAACACCACAAGAAATAACAGGCTTCTTAATATAGTTAGCACCATACTGCATGGACATGTGGTGGCGGTCTACGCCGCACCCTACATCCATCCCAAAGTATGCCGTGTTCGGGCCTACGATCCAATGGATACCCGCCACAGAGTGGTGGTGGCCCATTACCACGGAGGTTGACCGAGACTTGGCAGCGTTAAACGCAGGGTAAGCTGAGCTTGCCCCAGTACCGTGGGTATAGAACACATTGTCAATAACAAAACCTGAGTCCCATACCCATTGATTAGTACCATACAGTTCATTCCACGGCTTAAGATAGAATGCGGGAATACCAACATCTGCATTTAGTCTGGCTACACGGTCATCGTGGTTGCCAATACAAATCTGCATCTTTGGGAAAGCCTTCTTCCATTCTTGGATATGGGTAAAGGCTTGTTGGTACTCAGCCACAGCACCCGTGTTATCGGGATGCTTCTTATGGAACGACACTGTGTGATGGTCAATGACATCGCCAATATGAACGATTGTATCACAGCGATGCTTCTTCTTAATTTCTTTAACAAAGTCTAGATATCCGGGGTGAACAGCAGGAAAGTGTGTATCACCGATTACGAGAACTCTTGACATTCAATCTCCTTTTCCAATCGTCACGCCAATGTTGGGCGAGCGACATACCTAGTTCAGGAATAACAGCATGGACATCCATATCACCTTTGATATGTGCTTCCTGATAGGTGTTGAATTTCCGATCTTGATTGTAGCGATACTCCTTAACAGGCTTGTGCTTCTTAAAGATGTTCTTCTTCGGAGTCATTAGTGTTTCCTTTCTCTACAAGCAGCGTGAGCATGAAGTCTTTTTGTTGTGGATAGCCACGCTTTATCCACTCATTATACGCAATGCTTAGGAAGATACCACTTAGCAACTCATTAGGAAACATAAGAGACAATTCTTTCTTACCCTTTTGAGTAGCTAGTCTGCAGAACAACTCAACAGCTGCTTCAATATCACCTTCACATCTTATTTCAATAGGCTCAATCTTTTTCTTCCTAGCCATTGGCCTCCTTACTGGAATAGATAGTCAGCCTCACGGACAACTTCTATATTTAGGTTGTTAGTAACCGGACAATCAGGAAGTTCGATAGACAACTGTGTTTCAATCTCAGTCTTGAGGCTCAGCAACAGGTTATCTTTGTGCATCTCCATAAACTGTTCTTTGGTAAACTCACGCATGAGTCCTACATAAGGAGCAGGGCAACCATATGAGTCATGTATCATTGAGAACTGGTCAATACCAGAATCAAGCATGGCATCTACGGTACACCACATATGACTAGCATCCAACGAGTGAATGTAGTTGGGAGAGATAGCAAGATTAACTGAACTATTATCAATGGTGTCTTTATTAGGAGCACCGAAGTGAAGTTCTTTCATATTAAACAACTTAGCAATTGATCGTCTAGTTAGAATCTCATAGTATTGGTGAACAACCTTGAAACCACACGGGGTAGTCCACTCCATATTCTTACCAAGTTCTGAACAAATGTCTGCCACATTCTTTAGCCAGACTTTACCCTTGTTAGCTTCAACAAGTGTGTCTTTCAAAGCTTTGTCAATAAAGGTAGCAAGTTCCATAACAGCACCAGCCATCTTATCCTTTGGAACCCAGTCAAGGTGTCCCTCAGTCTTGCAGTAACGGCGAATACCATAGAAGGTAACACCGTATGGGTCTGTCATAACAGCTCGTTTAGGAACTGCTCTGGAGATCTTACCACCCCAGTAGTCAAGGAATGTAGCTGCCCATTGCTTAGAGTCAGGGTCAGCGTTTTCATCTTCCAAGACTTCTTTCATGTTGCTTGTCATAAGATCTGCCACATAACCGTAGCAATCATTAGGAGAATCAACAGGGGTAATGTTAACCATTTCAGCAAGCACAGGGTCTTTCATAAGAGCTGCCCAATGCTGAATACCATTACATGTACCATCCATTTGCACAGGAACTTGAGTCATGCCATCAGTACGGCACAGGTCAAAGATAGCTGCAAGTCTCTGGAATGTAGGGTTCTTCTTTTTCTTATCTGAAACCCACATATTACGAGTTACATAGGGATCTTCATTAATAGCTTTGAACATATCCATGTTATCGTCAACCCACTTGGCTCGGTTATCAAAAGTATCTTTGTCTTGGTCAAACAGATTAGCAATATGAACCTTAAGCCAATACAAACCAGTTTTAGTTTGTTTTTCTGGTTTAGCAAACATAATCAAAGCGCGATCAAAGTCACTTGCTTGTGGCGACAGTAGATCACAGGCTGCATTAGCTCGACCTCTAAAGTCACAAGTAAAGATATGATAGAAGAACTTATGTTTGGTTAGATCTCTAGCAAGCTGTAGTCTGACAAGCATTCTACCTCTTGCTCGTTCTTCTTTATACCAATTACTATAGGATTCTTCTTTCCTATTACACCACTTTGCCTGCTCTTCTTTAGATCCTTCGTGTGGATATGGTTCTCCAAAGTCAAAGGCTGAGAAGTCATAGGCTGGTAGGTTACCTTGCCTAGTATTGTTCTCAAACAGGTTTGTCATAACTTCCAGAACACGGGAGTTAACAGCCCACTCTGTATTCATCATGGCATTCAAACCACGGATAACCATAGGGGAAGGAACAGAATTCTTCTGACTCACATTCTCATCCCACATGATATCTTTGAAGCGTTGGACAACAGGCTTACGGATAAAGGGGAGCATGTTACCACCACTGGTTGTCTCAGTATGTTCTACTGGGGGAACAATCATAGGGCGGTAAAGCATTGCTGCTTTTGCTACCATATCCTTGTGCCGTTGGTTAAGCTCTTCAAGGATATTGTCAGTAAATCCGACAAGTACCCGCTCAATCCAACGCTTACCAGTAAACTTACGGTAGTTCTTAATCATAACAATATCAGACATCTCTGCAATACGAAGCATATGATGCCCGAAATCTTCACGCTGCTTCCTAGAAAACTGCTTCTTAGTAAGAGTGTTCATCTTCAAAGCAAAAGCCTTGCACCGTTTAACAGTCCAATTCTTTTGGTAGTGAGACTGCTTTAACCAGTCTTCTTTGAACTGTTTCTTAGCCTGCTGATAGGAAACAATATCAATTACCATATCAGAAATAACATGGCTAATATGCTGAGCTGTTGGCATGGGGAATAGGTCGCCCTCATGTTTCTTTTCCCAGAAGGAAGAGTTAAACCACTCAAGTATAAGAGCACGGATGGTAATGTCTGCCATCTTAGCAGCACCCACAGCAAACAAAGGATAAGCCCATTCAGGAGTCTTACGATTCTGAGATACAGAATCAATCCACTGTTGATAGATAGGTGTCAAGTGAATAACACAAACATCAAGCAGGGATTGCTCAGGATATCCTTCATCTGGAGCACGGGCATATTCTTCCCAGTACTTGTTTTCAGAAACAGCAAGCATATGTTCTTCTGACACAACCTGAAGATTGCGTCGTTTATCTTGCTCTTCTTTACTTAGAGAATCCCAAAGTTTAGGCATTAGACCTCCTTAGTTTGTTTACTTTTTGTCAGACATAAACATATCAAAAAGCTTTTCTACAAGATAAATCCAACCACCTGATATACCTAATGCAATTACGCCAATTAATATGCAGTCAATATTACTCATTAATATTCTCCCATCTAGTTCTATCCGTTTCAACTCTTTGATATTCGTCTAGCAAGTCTTCACATTCTTTCAGTTCTTTCCGCAACCGCTCAATCTCATTGGCGGCTTCTTGGCAGATCGGGCTAGGGCCGTAAACATACACGGGTTCTGGGTATCCATCCTTCGCATAATGGATGCGCGTAGTGATGGCAATATGGTCGCGCAGTCTGGTCACAATGTCATCGCTCATTGTTCTTCTCCTTTCGATCTTCGGTTGCCCTGTTCAATAGGAAAACAATCTCTTCAGCATCATCATGGGCAAACTGGTGCGGGAATGCACAGTAAGTCTGCTGCTTCCCCGGCTCACAGTCTTCCTCAATGAACACACCATCATCTCGGAATGGGTTGGGCCTGATACG